>Ga0187886_1000110_pt1 | contig 117988 bp, 151 predicted proteins | sample June2016WEW_20_1_FD_133001 | JGI IMG/M metagenome (GOLD analysis project Ga0187886, IMG submission 133001) | Peatland microbial communities from SPRUCE experiment site at the Marcell Experimental Forest, Minnesota, USA - June2016WEW_20_150 | ecosystem: Environmental > Terrestrial > Soil >...
CTTCGTTTCGTCTCGAATTAAACCACATGCTCCACTGGTTGTGCGGGTCCCCGTCAATTCCTTTGAGTTTTAGCCTTGCGGCCGTACTCCCCAGGCGGCTCGCTTAACGCGTTAGCTTACGGGGCAGACCCTTACCGGGCCTACCCCTAGCGAGCAAAGTTTACGGCTAGGACTACAGGGGTCTCTAATCCCTTTCGCTCCCCTAGCTGTCGTTCCTCAGCGTCAAAAAATGGTTAGCTTCCTGCCTTCGCCCTCGGAGTTCCTGATGATATCAACGTATTTCACTACTACACCATCAGTTCCAGAAGCCCCACCATATTTCAATTCCGGCAGTATTACCTCCCTTCCCCCGGTTAAGCCGTGGTCTTTGAAAGATAACTTACCGAAACGCCTACGAAACGCTTTACGCCCAATAAATCCGGATAACGCTTGTGACCTCTGTATTACCGCGGCTGCTGGCACAGAGTTAGCAGTCACTTATTCTCCATGGTATCTCCCCCATGGCAAAAGGAGTTTACGACCCTAAGGCCTTAATCCTCCACGCGGCATTGCGGCGTCAGACTTTCGTCCATTGCGCACGATTCCCTGTTGCTGCCACCCGTAGGTGTATGGGCCGTGTCTCAGTCCCATTCTGCCCGTTTCCCCTCTCAGGGCGGGTACCCGTCATAGGTTTGGTAGGCCATTACCCTACCAACAGCCTGATGGGAGATAGGCTCATCCATCGGCGCGCAGTTAAGCGCTTTTCTCTTGCGAGGTCATGTGGTATTAGCTCATCTTTCGATGAGGTATTCCACACCATTGGGGAGATTCCTATCCATTACTCAGCCGTTCGCGACTGTCCGCAGGACAGAACCTTCAACTTTTAACTATTAACAATTAACGATTAAGAAGAGTTCTAGAAAAACCACCCAGTTGTTTACCGATATTTTTAGCTTTTTCGACTAAATCGTCATACTTACCCGAAGTAATTAAATTCATCGAACAAGCTATATCTAAACAGGCTACTGTTTCATTAACTGAACCCAAAGAATTTTGAAGATATCTTCTAAAATCCTTGTCGTAGCTTTTAGCAGATCCCTCCGCTATATTTAGACAGATCGAAAGAGCTGCCCGTTGCAACTGATCGGCTAGCTCCCTATAAGGACCTCTCCAATTTCCAGTTAAACGGTAAATCTCTTTATTAAACAATTTGGCTTCCTGATAAACCTGAAACTTTAGAAAACGGAATGTTTCCACAAGTTCATTTTATTCTTAACAGTTAAAAGTTACATAACCATTAACATTTAACAATTAACTTTTAACGAATCTGTGTTAACTGTAAACAGTTAATAGTTAAGGGCGCTTTAGCGCCTCGTTAACCAGTTAACAGTTCGGTCCTACGGACCGTCCCACTTGCATGCATTAGGCATGCCGCCAGCGTTAATCCTGGGCCAGGATCAAACCCTCAAAAAGTGTCCAGTGAGATAGCTATAAAGCATCTCACGGACTAATCCTGTCAATCATTGCTGATTGACCACGTTGGATGGTGTAAACCTATCCAATGTAGCTTCCAGTCATATCTTGAATTCCAATATAGAATTCATTCATTCCCAAACTTCGCACAGAGGCTTGGGAAAAATTAACCTTTTCCTTCTTCGGCTTTTAATGAGCTAGAAGCTCAAAAGTAATACGATACAGGCGACAAATGGACAATGTTAAACTCACCGAAAAATCGGTTAAATAACCGATGAGCCTCAAAATGAGGCGAATTTCTGAGTTTCGACTAAAAACTGACTACTTGAGACCTGTAGCGCATTACCTTTTAATGATCCTGAAGTTGTTACGACCGAAGCCGAAGTTAACCTCCTAATAATGAAAAAAGCCGCCAGGTGGCGGCTGCCAAAAGCAATCTGGCCATCTGTTTACACTTTTTCCATCGTGTAGCGCAAGTATACAACAGATTGACGATTCGGTCAATGACCTCATTGTGCAGGTTGAGGTGGCGGCAGAACCTGAGGGGCCAAAGGCAATTTTTCGACAATTTCTGTAACCACTCCTAGTTCCTTGGCTTTTTCGCAACTCAAACCTTCACCGACTTTCGCTACAGCTTTTATTTTAGCTTTGGTTTTACCAGTATCGTTTGCAATAATTTCAATATTCCTTTCCAAAAGTGTATGGAATAGGCGTAAGGTTTCTTCGTGAACATGCAACGGGGCCGACGGCTGGCCGATATTATAAATGCCTTCGTGTATGGTAAATCTGCAACCCTTTACCGCAACTCTCTTTTCCCCAGCTAAAAAGACTGTTATTGCCGCAGAATCTACCTGCCCAAAACCAATAGTTTCTATCTTCACAGGAAGCGCCTTTAAATAATCGTGTAGCCTAATAGCAGAATCTATATCTCCACCCGTCGAGGAAATTAAAAACTTTATCTCTTCAAGTCCCGGTGTATTATAAATTTGCCCATTTATCCACGTTATTGCCTGGCCGACGGCAGTCGGGTCGATATTCCCAGTTAACGTATACCAAATCTCTTTCATCATCCAAATATTACTCCCCTTTACTTAAAAATTCCAGAATAAATCCCGAAAACTAGCTTTACGTCGGGTGTATAATTATATTAGTAGTTGAGGACAAACTTCCGGTTTCTCTGAACCCGTGATTTTCCAAAAATTGCTCTTTAAAGTTCATTTTGTGCGGGGCATGACGGCTCTTGATTTTCCTTTCTGAGATGCTCAAAAGCGTTTCTTGGACTTGATGCTAATTTGCATCATTAGAAAGGAGGAAAAATGAGGCTCAAAAACTCAAGGGACTCACCAGAAATGGCAGAGCCTGAGCCGGACGACGAAGAAATCAAATTTTTGGAAGTAAAATTCCAGAAGATTGAGATCGACGGAGTCACCTACTACCTAGTTGCTATGTAATAGCGACTAGTTCCGATGTAGCGTTCGTGCCCCGCACTTAAGTGAACAATATCTACTTTACTCTCCTGACAAAACCTGTCAAATTTCAACAACAAAGTGCGTCAAATTTCTCCATGAAGTTATTTTTTCTGATCAAGGACAATTTCGGCTTTATAATTCCACTTCCCGTCTGTAAACAAGATGGTCGACCAAGTTCCCAAAATTTCAATCCAAAAGGGACTGACTTCTTTCTTCATTGTCGCTTGTAAAGATTCTGTTAGCATTTTCCCAATAATTGGTACATAATCGTCGTTTTCAAATGTCTTTTTGAAGTTAATTCCAAAACTCAAGAAAAAATCTTTACCACCAAAACTGACTGTATTCTGAAAATTATCATTGGGTTTAAGAGCCGACGGCTTCATTTCTCTTACCATATTCCTAAAAAGATTGAAGTACTCGACGCCAGGATCGTTTTCGTTTTCAAACTGGCCATAAACCAGACCCATCAGTCCTCCCCATTCGCCAATCGGTGGCCTCTCTGTTTTACTCATATCGCAATAATATAACGATTAACTACGAAGTCAAAGTCAAATTTCTCCCCATTTATCCGGCGTGCAGATCTTCCACATATCGGCAAATGTCGGTAACGGTGCACGTACTTTTAGCAAGTATACTTATTCCGCTATTGATTTTGTTAAGCTTGGTATTTGGAGCACACAACTCTATGCCCTTGTAGCCGATAGCTTCCATTATTTCGGAAGAAAGATCTTTAAGAAAACTATCGAAAGTTTTATTTTGGCCGTCCTTTAGTCTGCGGCCTCCAACATATTTACTAATTGAGAATGCCTGGTTATATTTATCCGATCCGAATACTTTAATAATCGGCTCTACTTCCAAAACAACTTTCCCGAATAAGCCCAAATCGGCTGTATATCCCCGAAGACGATTCGCGACTAAATTTGTAACTTCTTGGTATAGAAGGACTTGTTCAACTGAAGGCCCTCTTGCATTATATTTTTTCAAAACCCAATCACCAAGATGAAATACTTGTGAATCGACGCCGCCATCTATCCAAACCTCTTCTGTAGCATAATCGTAGACATTAGAACTATTTATTATGGATGGATCAAATTCTATTCTTTCTCTAGTCATGAAGAACTGATATCACTTTCAAAATTCCAAGTCAAATTTCTCCCCCACCCACCGGGAAGCTAACGCTGGATATTGGTAAGATTTTCGGCGATTTCTTTCGGGCTGATGTGCTTCACCCAATGCATATCCGCCCAATTCTGCTCCATATGGGAAAATGAAATGACTCTTGCCCTTGGCAACCTTTTCTTTATTTCGGCAACGGCGAGGGAAGCCTCCTCATCCGTCCTAAAAATATTCTCCATAACTACTACTGTCGGCTTTAACTGCCTTTCAAAAATTTTAAAAAGTTCATCCAATGTGGCCACTTCCGCAATTACCCTATGCCCCTCTTTTTCCCCAAAAACTGCGACGGCAGCCGGAAACCTTTGCAAAACCATCGGGTCCGTATCAACCAAAACCAATCTCTCTCCCCTCATGCCCGAAGAATACAGCCTGAAGCGTTCAAAATCAAATTTCTCCCCACACCCGCTTTTTTGCATCACACAGGAAACTTTGGAGTCTTAATTCCTGGTTCAGGACCCGGAAAACTTGGCACCCTCACACCTGGTTCTGGCCTGGGGAAACTGGGGACTTTTATGCCTTTTTCGGGTTTGGGAAATGTAGGGACCCTTACACCCTTCTCTGGCTTCGGAAACATTGGAGCTTCATACAAACTCATGTCGCCAGTAACTATGTCCATTTCTCAATTATACAACTAGTGATTTTCTAAATCCATCTCCCACAATCTCCACACACACAATTATCATGCATTAATGCATGATAATTCTACCCAAACGTCAAATTTCTCTCCATTACAATCCTGAGCGCAGTCGAAGGATATAAAAAAGGCTCAGCTTTTTGTAAAGTTGAGCCTTTGAGGCAGATTGTTCATGGAATTGGGCGCTTGAGCGTGGCGTGGACTGATAGTGCTGCAAAAGACACTTCTGAGGCTAATTCCCAGCCCTCAAATCCGCGCTCTTTGAGCCAATCTTTCCAAATCGGCTGAGGTTTTTTAACCTCTACATCATTAATTGCTATAATCTTCCCGGAATAAACCCGGACAAACATATACTCCCACTTTTGCATTTTGACCTCCTTTCAGGTCTTGCTAGATGTCCACCGGTGCAGTGCCAGGAGCAGTATCGTGACACCGGCTAAAACCGCAGGTACCCAAATGTGCAGGAAGGCAAAACCCGCGCCCGTCACAAACATTCCTACGGCGCATGCATGATACCTGTCCTGACCATACCCGCTTACCTTGTACCAATTAAACACTGAAATTCCGAGACCGACAATTGCGGCCAACAAATAGATACCCTGCAATATTTTATCCATTTATTACCTCCTTTCTGGGGTTATGGATAATTCAGATTAAGCCGAAATGTGCAAACTATGGGAGATTATACACCTTTTTAGGCCAAATTCCGGAAACGTCAAATTTCTTCCCCCGTTTTGTTTCTTTTCCCTAAACCCCATTGAAGTCGACCCTAGAAATTATAGTGCGAAATCGAAGGGGAAACTGGAACTGACTGAAAGGAATTCCAGAGGGGATTCATTCCCAGATTTCGCACGTTAGTAATTTCTGGAAAGACTGAACCTGGGGGCTCCTTCTTGGTTTCCGTTCTTGGAGAAGCAAGAATGGAACAAATTTACTGCTTGGTGAAGCAAGAAAAAGTGTCAAATTTCTCCTCGTAGATCCTGAGCGCAGTCGAAGGACTATTTAAAATCTGTCCGGAAAATCCTGGGGAATCGTTTCGCGAGAGTTCCAATAGTCTGCATGAAGAGCCTCTACTTCCTCTTCTGTCAAAACTCCTAAAGTCACTGCCATTTCTCCCATACCTTCGGCAAGTAGAGTTCTCTGCGTTTCACCTTCCAGATTGTTCACTGATTTAGCCTCACCTGCCGCAATATACATGCCCCTTATGAGCTGCACCGCTTTTGCCTTTTGGGGATTTTCAGCCAATTCTTGAGTCGGACTTTCAGCTTTAGTCATTTGAGCCATCAGTATAACACCGAATTTGGAGTAGTCAACCTTGCCAAAAATTTATATAATTATTATTTCAGGCCCGGTACATTTGCAGCAGATTCTTTGTAAAATTCTATTAAATCTTTCAACTTATCGCTCCCCGGGTCTAACTCATCGGGAGGGTCTTCTTCTAAATAACAAGCAGTCGACATTAAACTCTCAGATATTGATTGGGGTGACGCACTCCTAATTGTAAGTATGTTGCTTTCTAATCCTTTTTTTGTATCGATGGATCGTACACGCAAAAACGATCTACCGGCTCTCGGATTATATTCTTCGTCTACTCGTACCTCTACACTCATGTAGAGATTTTACCAATATACAACCGAAAGTCAAAATTCTCCTCGTAGATCCTGAGTGTAACCGAAGGACACCTTCCACCTCGTAGGTCCTGAGTGAAGCCGAAGGGCTATCTTGACCCGCCGCTTAGTACATATAGAAGAACTCCCACAATAATCGCGATGACTAAAATGCTGGAAAGTCCGGTAACAGCAATTATTCCCAATAGTGACAAAACCCAGATCAAAATGAATACAACTGCAATTTGTCTAAAAGGACTAGGCAAACTCCCGACCAGCCAAATTAAAACGAGGAAAATAAGGAGATCCCAAATAGTAATAGCGAGCCCGTTAAATCTTAATAAAATTATATGGAGAACCTGAAAAGGGCCATAGCCCATGAGCCAAAGCAGAAATAAAATAACGAGTATTGCTACCATCGCTACCTATTCTAGCACACCGGAAGTTATTTTTTCTCCCACCTATTTTTATCCCTTGAGTTGATTTTCTTCATAACTTTTCCCATTGCTCTATCCAAATCAAGTCCTAACGAGTTAGCCAAACAAACAACTGTGTAAATCACATCTCCCAGTTCTTCCTCCAAATCTGCCTTATCCTCAGTTGGTTTTTTCTTTTTTGGCCCGAACATGTGGTTAAGTTCCCTGGCAACTTCCCCTACTTCTTCAATAAGCCGTGCCAATATCTCTAGAGGTTTAAAATAGCCAATTTTATATTGTTTTATATGATCATCTATTTCCTTTTGGATCTTTTTGAGAGCCATATTGAAGCAATCTTACCATTTATCAGTTAAATGGCCAAGCTCCGCTTACTCCCCTTTTTCCCCAACTTCCACCCCGAAGGTGGTGAGCGAACAAAGTGAGTCGAACCACAACTTCCACCTGCCCCAATCTTCCCAAACACAATTACTATGTATTAATGTCGTGTAATGAAGAAGAAGCTTCATCGAAAGAGACTTGGCTAAATTGTTCCTCTAGTTTCTTTTTTAGACTTTCTTCAAACTGTGGGCAAGTTTCAAATACTTTCTTGAATACAGTTTCCAACTCTTCAGAGGATATTAAATTCAAAGACCGATCAATTGCCGCACCCTGAACAATATCCCAAGCCTGCCGCCATACATAGTTCTTACAACCAGTTAACTCACCTTTAATTCTCTCATCAATAAATCGAACATACTCCCCATGCAATTCGCTAACTGCCATTAGCACTCATTATATTCCTTTCAAATCCCACCAGAAGTTATTTTTTAGCCTTTTAAAATCGCCTTAAAGAATTTGAGGGCAACTTCTTTCGTCTATTTCTTGGGCAAGCAAAGAAGTATTGAGCTAGGGTTTGAAGAAGCAAATAACTATTATCTTGGAACTTTTTTGGAGTTCGCTTTCTCAGAGTTTTTCTTCGCCATTTCAACAAATCTCCGAAGATCTTCCTGAATTTCCTCCTCCGTTGGTTCCCCTTCCAACTCCTCATATGTTCTATGGGGAAAATAAGCCTCCTTTACTTCGGCAAGTGTGTGGAATATCCTCTCTGTCATAACTTAATTATATCAACTTGGTCAATGACATCCTCCCTGCCTGTAAGGCGGCGTCTCCTTCTTTTCAGAAGGATGACATATCAGCGTTCAATTCATCCACTGGCAGAGCCAGTAGTTTCTTGAATGCTGTTATAAAGTTACTCAAGTCTTACTGATAGTATATCTGAAGGTCTAAAGCGGGCTATCTCGCCGTAGTGCATATGGTAATACGAAAGAACACATGCACCAGTGATACTTAAAATGTATGGTTCACTACCCGGATTGTCTACCAACGGCGGTATGTTAAAAACCCAAGAATCAGCCTGTTCTTTTCCGTAAATTTCAGATTCCCGAGGCAGAATTCTAACAAAATCATCACCTTTTCCTAGTATTGCTTCTTTCTCTACTTCAAGGGTCATTGTCAATCCCGCTTTCTCCGCTAAACCAAAGATTGTATTCAGTTTAACTATACATTCACCGGAATATGGAGTGGACTTCCATCGATCTAATTCCTCCAGAAGCTCAAGGTTCATTGCCCCCACTAACTTCGTCAAATCAGTCTTTCTTTCAACCATAGCCCAAAAAATATCAGAAGAAAAACATAAAGTCAAGTTTTTAAATTGACAACAGCCTTAAAAGTGCTAAACTCTCGCCATGACTCCTGAGGCGGAACAAAAGGCAAATATTTTCCAAACCTTATTGGAAGAGGCAAGAGGTAAAAAAGGCAAAGAAATAGAAATTGTTACCTTTGCCGAGGATACTGTAAGCAAGGAGTTTAAACGGGTCTACTCACACCTGGGAATATTGGGTGAGAGAGAACTAAACCAGGCATTAACCGAATTTGTGCAAGGGTTGGTTCCGGAAGGAGAAAGCAGAGAAACCCTTGAGGCGGGATTTGAGGAAGATCCAGACCGGGTTATACACCATTTCCACCACGACGAAATAATCACTGAGTGGCAGACTCTTTCTGACGACCTTCTAATTGGAATAAGAGTCATCAGGGACCAAAGAGGTGAAAGTGTCAGAACCTGGTATCTGAAAAGCATCTAAACTTCCCTATTTTTTACTATTTGAAGACTTTTATTTCTTTTTCGTCTAAGTCTTTCCTAGCGATAACCTTCCATCCCATCTCCTCTATCTTGGCCACATCCTCTCCAATCTGGAGAAGTCTTTTAAAAACTTGCAAAGGGGCAAGTCCGTGCTTTTCCGCCAGCCTTTCGCAAAGAATCCAGATTTCCTCTTTTGGCCTAACCGTCGGGCGAGGTCTTTCTTCCATCTGAAAAATCGTAGTCCTCATCTTTTTATTTGTAAAGGCGCAAAATTTTGCCAAAAAAATACCGAGAGTTCTTATCTACAAATTACGTAGTAAAAACTCTCGGTAACTTACCGGGCGGTGTTAATTATCCGCCGCGGATGGCAGGCTTGAGGAAAACTTTGTCGCCGTCTTTAACGACCACATCCTCAACCTTATCAGCATCGTACTCGGTCTTGCCGCCGGCCGGGTCTTCAACACGCACCTTATTGACACCATCCAGGTCCAGATTGGCCTGTTCAAGGGCATCGGCCAAGGGCATCGTCTCGCCTGCAAAAGCGATTTCCTGCACGCCGTTGCCAACGGTGGCGATCTTAACGATCGACAGTGCTTCCAACTGATCCTCTGCCATACGATACTCCTTTCTGAGTATTGAAAATATCTGTCCATCTGTGAACGTACGGGACAGTTGATAAGACGCGCTATTGTAACATAATCACCTGATTCTTCAAATCAATGAAAATTTCAGGGTGAAATACTTCACCAAGAATATAGCGCTTAAGCTGATTGGCTATCCAACCTGCCGCGTCCATTACGGTATAGATTATGGCGCGCTCGGTGCAAGGGGCATCAACCGCTTTCTCATCGCTATAAAGGTAACCCTCCTCATACCAGTCAATTTGTTCCCTGGTGAAGGGCCTTTTAAGCGAGAATATCTGAATGACTTCCAGCCCCATTCTTGCCTCAATGTAGAAAGGTACTCTGGAGTTATCCTTTACAGCATCCCAAATCACCTTTCGAGACGCCATGCTGTCAACAGCACTAATAACTACACCGTTTAGGGGCGGAGAATCCTTTTCGTACCGTGCCGTAACCACATTTACATGCATGGGCACGTACTCAAGGATAATACTTCTGAGAGCCTCCGCCTTAAGCTTGCCCAAATCTGCCAATCTATACATTTGGTTCGGCAAATTATGGCTTTCCACGCGGTCATTATCCCAGATGCGCATTCTTGGAATGCCCATTTTAGCAAGAGTTAGGGCAAGCGGAGAGCCAATTCCTCCCGCCCCAATTAGTTCCACTGAAACCCCATGCATAAGTTTCGGTGGAAGAACTCCAATTTGACGCATATAACTGATCTTAGCCATTGTTTCCTCCTGCCGGAATCGGGCCTTCGGAAATAATGTGCACTTTCTCGGCAAACTCACCCTTGAGGCTCTCGAGCGTTAGCTCATCATGCGTCACAAGGTGTATAAACCTTAAGCCGTCCAGAGTCAGCCTAATCGGCTTAAAAACATCCAGCCGTACCCGGTAGCCGAGCTTCTTGCTCCCAACGACAAACAGCATCCAGCCGCTATTTTTCAAGCCGTCAATGGTGTCATCGTCAGTTAGGGACCAGCTAGGCCCGAATTCTCCGTGAGAGTGCCACCAGAGCTTGATTTTTCCGAGATCCCGGCCTTCATCCATTGCCTCCGACATAAAATCAACCAATTTGTCGGGATCTAACTCGGTTGAGGCCTGACTACACTCCTGATCGAAAAGCAGAAGATCTGTAATCAAAAAATCTTTCTCTCCATGCTTCTCGACTTCTCCAAGCCCAGATATTTCTCCTTCAGCAAGGCTTATAAAGCCTTGAAGTTTTGATAAGGCTTTGGAGGTAATGTAAATAACCGGAAGCGGTTTTAGGATAGGTGTATATATATCCCTGTATCCCATAAGACATCCTTTCTTTTTTTTATTGCCCCTGTGAGCTAGCCCGTCCGCAGATAGTCAGCCATTGTCTCAACGAGGAAGGCATACTCTTTTTGCTCAATGAGTTTACCGACACCATTTTCGATGTTACCAAGACAAACGCCACTATCAGACCACATATGCGGGTGTTCATGCTCAATGTTCGGGGTTATACACACGGCTTTTATACCAGACTCACCATCACCGGATTTAGTGCCGATAACCAAAATGAATTCCCCGATGTCGCCAACTATTTCGTGTTTGATCTGCCCAAGACAAACACGGATTTCCCCGGGAAGGACTAACAGGTTTTCAGACTTTGCTATCGCTACAAGGTCGTTATAGCGCTCACGGATCTGGGTTACGTTTCTTTCGAGAATTCCTCTTTTTTCTTTGATGCGAAAGATCTCCACGAAATTTTTCCATGAATCTTTCTGAATCCTGGCAATATTCCTCCTTACAATTGCCTCCCGATCAGCCAACTTCCGGGGAACGGTTATGTATTTCTCCATAATTTTCCGCATTATTTCCCCAGCCTCATCGCAATGTGGAAGATCAGGGAGGACAAATAATGTTCCCTCGACCACCTCCGCTGCAACAACACCTTCGGAATCGGCCATCTTTATACCCACCGGGGAACATTCAACGTATTCTTCGCAAACATCCTTGCCAAATAGCCGTTCAAGATATTCTTCATTTTTCCATGAGGAAAATATGCCAAGCAGGGGTCCCGAAAATATGTTTATGAAAAGTTTGCCGTGGGCGTGCCGGGGTAAACTTAGGTGACCTTCTTCCGAGTAATTCACAACAATTGTGACCCCCAGCTTCTTCGCATATTCCTCTAAAACAGATTTTATTTCCTCCCAGTTTTCCGAATCTTCGCAATACCCTTCCATCACAACTTTACCTGAAGACATGTTTACTCCTTTCTGGTTTTTGAAATTTTGGATTGTTAAGTTGCGTAGCTTTAGAACCAAAAAATAGCTCAAGCCACCCTTGGAGGCAATATTGTACCACATCTCATGACAGATTCAAGTCAGGCGTATAATATGACATAAGGATTATGAAAAACAAATTTCGAGGTACCTCTTGGCAGAAGGTTGCACCTTGGTACAGTAAAATCACCGAACGTGGTCAGGGTCATTATTATCACCAACATGTAGTTATCCCCGGAGTTCTCCGCCTTTTGGATTTTAATTCTAAATTATCAATTGTAAATTATAAATTAATTGATCTCGCTTGCGGCAACGGGGTTTTGGGTAAGTCAATTCCTAAAGATATTGAATACTTAGGAATCGACATTGCCGCGTCCTTGGTAAATGAGGCAAAAAAAACTGACAGAAATCCAAAACATAAATATCTGATAGCCGACGTCACAAAACCCTTAAACGTTCCGGCGGACTTTATCCAGCACCAGCCTGGTGGTGCTGGATTTACTCATGCCGTGGTAATTTTGGCACTTCAAAATATACAAAACCCCACCAAAGTATTACAAAATGCATCACAACATTTGATAAAAAGTGGTATTCTCGTCATCGTTTTAAACCATCCGGCTTTCAGAATTCCCCGTCAATCTTCCTGGGGAATTGATAAGGGCAGAAAAATCCAATATAGAAGAATTGATAGGTATATGACACCAATGCAAATTCCGATAAATATGAATCCAGGTGATAGAGATTCAGAAGTTACCATGAGCTACCACTTCCCTATTTCCACCTATTCCAAAATGCTTAAAGATGCCGGGTTTGTAATCGAGTTAATTGAAGAGTGGACTAGTGATAAAGAAAGCGAAGGTCGTGCCGCTCGAATGGAAAATAGAAGCCGAAGCGAGTTTCCCCTATTTCTGGCTATTAAGGCCCTCAAGAAATGTTAGTAGAGTTTTGCATCTATCTAAGATATAGGGGTTGGGATTGCCCTCAAACTCTTTGGGAATGCTATCCAGCCATAGGTCAGGTTCATATCTTTTCCTAACAGGATCCTCATTCGATGAATCAAGGGCAAAAATTGAGCTAAAGGCCACCCTCTTCTTTTCAATTTCCTTTTCAACCAGACCTTGCAGGTAAGGATTTTTATTTAAGTTTTTCCAAACAATTCTTGTACCCACAAATAAAGTCATCATATCAATTCTCCGGTTGGTATATTCCTCTATTCCCTCCTTAAGGGTTGTTATGGCACCCATAAGAAGAGGTTCGGGTTCAGATTCTCCAAAATACTCAAAATCTATCGGCATTTTTGAATAAATACCGTAAAAAGCCTCGCAAGGCTCAAATAAACGTACGGCAGGATTATTATATAGTACCTTGTAAAGGGCACCTGGGTACTTGTCAAAAGAAGATAGGTAAAAGGTAAAAGGCAAAAGAAGAATTCGACTTTGCGCGTCCGCGCTTTGAAAGCCAAAACCAGCGACGCAAGAAGCCCTACCGGCCAAAGAAAGCTCCAATCGGCAGCTCTAATTACCCCCTTTTGCCACCACGGGGCAAAAAAACCGGTAACAAAAAGAATTATTGGGCCCCCAATTGAACCGGCCGAATTATGGGCAAGCATGAATCTCAAGTCTTTAGCAAGGAAGAAGAAAATATTAAATCCAGCACCACCAACCTGGTGCTGGGTAAATGCCCTTAGATAGGTCAGCGAAAAAACCAAAAACGCAATAACAAAACTTAATGCAGTTTTTCTAAAATTAATCTTTTCTTTCCGGACAAATAACTTGAAAGCAAAAATCAAAATTACTAAAAGAATTGCCGTACTCCAAAACTTCGATGCCGCAAAAAGACCCAAAGTTAACCCCTGCAAAATATAACTTTCCGGATAGAAAAGCATCAAAATAGTGTAGCCAAGTGCAAAAACAGACTGTCCCAAATCCAGAAGTGCCCCATTCATCATTCCGCCAAAAACCGGATCAATTAAGAGAAATCCGGTTCCAGCTAAAGCAAGCCAAGGCCCTGAGCGAAGTCGAAGGGTGAAAAGCTTTGTCCCTAAAAAGTAAGTCAGGAAAAGAAGAGCCAAACCAAAGACAATTTGCACGCAGTAGGGGTTTCCGAAAACTAAGGAACTAAAACCATACAAATATTTAACCGCCGGCGGATGTTGAAAATTATATTTGGTGGGGTCCTCCCCTTTTGCATAAAGATACCCTGAAGCAATGTAAAGGTCGCTATCCGACAATATAACTCTGTCTTTAATCTTTCCCTGCGGATCCTCAATGTCCTGCGACCGGAGGTAATCGTGGATCAGGTTTTGATTAAACTTATATCTGAAAATTTGGGGGTGTTTAAATAAAAGCAAAAAACCAAAAGCCAAAGTTATTAACAGATATGGAAAAATCTTTTTCATTTCTCAAGCCCATTATACTATTTACGGAGTTGCTGTCGGAGTCGCAAACGGAGGGGGAGACTAAGGAGTGAGCGGGCCGGTCCAGGACCTTAAATCCCGACCTGAGCAAAATATTGGAACCTATAATGTGATATAATGTGCCCCTATATGACGGAGAGACTGCTGTCCCGAAGAGAAATGTTGAAAACACTGGCTATCGGCGCCGGCTTGATTTATGTGCCAGGGCTACTTAGTGCTTGCTATACGGTGGCAAAAACGGCCACACTGGTTGATAAAGCTCGTCCTTTAGAAAAAACCTGCACCCCGCGGCCGCAGAACACAATAGAGCCAACTCCAACAATAACGGCAACTCCCTTACCGGAAAGATTAGCCGCCCCAGAACCAACACCAAGGGCACAATCTACAGCTGAACAGCAGCCGACGAGTACAGCGGTGGAAATTGCACTTGATCCGACAAGATGGAAAGAGTGGCCGGTAGTACCCAAATGGATCCACCCGAAAATAAAAGATATTTATAACCGGGGAGTATCGGGAGGAACAAATAATCCTCATGTGTTTTCTAAGGCCGGCGACTGCGAGAACATCCCCACCAGCGGTTACTTATTTGGTAAATTAGACAAACCAGGGAGTTTCAACTTGGGAGAACATGGAGATTTGGCAGCCGTCATTAAGTGGTTCAGTAGTTCCTGGAGTTGGTTCCCCCCGACTGTGCATGGAGGACAAAACGCCGCAGGCATCCTGGTGGTAAATCCTCTTATCAGGTACGACAATAACCATCAAAAAGACTGTTTACCAACACAATCTTACCTGGAATGTGAAGTGGAACAAAGGCAACCGTCCCTTCTCCTTATCTCTTACGAACAGGAACTTCAATCTCTTGATAATTATAAAAAATACTTAAATATGGTGGTTGGTTATGCACTTGACCATAATATTGTACCCATAGTGACTACCTGCGCCAACAGTGAGGCTATAAATGGTAAAGTCGCCGAGGTGGCTTTTGAAAACAGTATTCCTATGTGGAACTTTTGGCGGGCAGTACAACCCCTGAAAAACATATTCGATCCGGGTTTACATGACGGTTTTCACTTAAGTTGGGGAGGAGAGATCGAGAATTTCGATTTCAGTGATCCTCACCCAACGGCTTGGAATATAAGGAACCTTACCGGTGTGGAAGCAATAAAAGCCGTGTTGGAAATGGTAAATTCTGACTTTAGAGCCTACGAGAAAAATTTTTGAGGCATCACTGTCACTAGGGGTGCATATGCTTGCTGAGCCAGCAATTATCCCGTTGTAATGGATGCCAAATATTGTTCGTTAATATTTTCACCAAATCGATGAACCACAGCTTCTTTCGGAAGTTTAAGCATCAACTCTACATTTCCATAAAATCTTGGTAAATCATCAAAAATTAATTCAAGATAGACGCCTTCTTTGGGGATAGGATAAACCCTATGGAGACAGAGCCCTCCTTCTTTCTTACCGCCGGTTATGTAGCTTTCAAGAGGTACATTGAGATTTACTCTCATTGACTCAAAAAAAACTTTTTGTTCACTGGGGCCACCTATATATACGTACCAATTCCAAACTTCATTGGCACCAATATCTCTGCTGAAAAACGAATCTACTTTTTCCCGCTCTGAAGTATAAGTTGTGAGGGTTGGCTTTGTTTCCGGTAATGGCGACATTGCCCGTAGAGTCTACCAAGTATTAACAGAATGTCAAGTCGAACTGCCGAGCATGTCGTCCTAGAACCTTATCACCCCATAGCCCCATTCCCCAGTTTTAGTAAGTGTCGATATTGCCATTCCCGCTCTTTATCTATAACTTCGGTGTTTGTTTCAGACGCATCGCGTACAGCGGCGATTGCATAAGCTGCAGCATAAATAGCATGACTGGGAACATGAGCGGTTGCGGCGGCGTGACCGGCTGAACGAGCAGCTGAACGTGCTGTAACTATTTCACCAGTATTACGAGCTGCGGCGTGAGAAGCAAATGCAGCCTTACGCGCATCAATCATTGTTAATTCACCATGTACCCATGCGCGCCCAGCATTAATAGCTTCTCGGGGTCTACTATCTTCTGGGAAAAAATTTTCAAAATATGGCAATACCCGCTCAGCGCAATCGGTAGCCCAAATTACCAATGTTTTATGATCACTTTCATTTAGGAGTTTTATCACTTCCTTATTCATGCTTGTAACCGCTAATTTCGATCTTTCCATTTTATTTATTTGCTGAGCAGGCCGGTCTAGACCATATCAGTCCCTGAAGAATAAAATTCCAAAATTAAGGTCTAACCATTTTCTCCGGTTCCGCGCAACAACTCAATATTGAATCTAAATCAATGATTTATTAAATAATCAGGAAAATAAATAGGAATATACTTGACTTCTTTGCTGGCAGTCTCATAAATAAGATATCTTTTACTTTCGATTAATCCAGTCGTTTTATTCCATTTACAAAGAATCTCTCCCCATGCGTATGTGCCATCAGGAAATTTGTAAAGAAGTACCATGGGAGAAACGAGATATTCACCTTGAGCCACACCACCAACCAACTCGTACGGGAGATTACGATCTTTGGCGAACCATTGAACATTCATTTTATATAAATAATTTTGCACAGCAGATGACGGATCGTTCCTCGCTCCATTAATCGGTTTCAACCCGGTTTTATCTAAATCTCCGCTAAGACGTTCTTTTAAGTTATTGTTGAATACCCATGTGCCGTCAGGAAGTTGGTCTTTTCCTGTTGTATTATCAGAATTGTTGTATACAAAATCATTCTCTTTGGCTATCACCCGTCCTGATATGTTATCGGTAGCTAACAAAAGTCCGTCTTTATCAAATGAAAGAGTATAAGTTCCAGGAGTCATACTAAATATTTTTTCGTAGTATATTGGTGCATTCTTAAGCTGATTTTCCTGCTTGGGGGTAAGGGTTGGGGTTTGTGTTTCTGTTGGCACTTCCGTCTTGGTTGGTGTTTGGGTTGCAGTTGTCGTTGGCACTTCCGTTTTGGTTGGGATTACTGTTGGTGGTAGGGTTGTTGTTGGTGCAACTTTTGTTTCAGTTTTGGTGGCTGTTGGTGCAACTTCTGTGGCGGTTGGTTGTCTGGCAGGCTGTGTTGGGGTTGAGACACCACAGGCAGCTAAAACTGCACCCGCGGCACCTGTTGCAGCTGCCTTAAGGAAATCCCTCCTTGATATTTTCTTTTCGGGATTCATATCTGCCATTATATACTCATTCTGCAATGGCTATAGGCTCCTGTCAAGAAGTTTTGCTGAGCAGGCCGGTCTAGAACTATTCTATCCGTTAGCCTGTGTGTTTCTAATTTATTATTTATTTTTCAATTTCAACAAACGAATAAGTTCTGGTTTGAGAGGTTTTTTGATAACGACTAGAAAAACCGAGTTTTTAAATTTATGATCAATTAAATTATCTAACTTTTCAATTATGTTCAGGTTTAATCCCATTTGTTTGGCAAAAAATTCTGCCTGCAATTCTTCTTGTAGTTTAAAGATATGGTTATCGGGTTCCCCATTGTTAATTGATTTAGCAGATTGGCTTCCATCTAAAAAAGCGACAGATCCTGGTTTGAGAACTCTTACAGTTTCTCTTAATATTTCATCGAAATCACTCATACTATTTTCTGCTATCAATTCAGAGGTAGCCTGTGAATATGCAAAATCAATAGCTCCACTTTCAATTGGAAGGTTCATAATATTACCTACGACTTGATGTCCATTTTGTGTATTGAGACTAGATGCCAAATCTACGGAAATACAATTAACTCTCTCCCCATATTTCTTTTTGATATCCTTACTTGATTGAGAATTTGATCCACCACCCAAATCAAGTATCTGAATTTTCTCTCCCGGTCGGGAATTACTAATCAAGTATTTAATTAATCTTGATGTAAGATGATTGAAGTGAAAATCTGCTTCTTGAAAAGACCTGTTAGTGAGAAAAAACCACTCTTTGGTTTTATTATTAACTATACGGTTATAGGCATGACCTGCATCAGCTTTTCTAAAGGTGTACCCTTCTGGGACGGACTCTGACATTAGTAAACTAATCATATCACCTCAAAAAGATTAGTGCATTTAGCCCAAGTTTTGGCTGAGCAGACCGGTCTAGAGTTTTTTCAGTAACTCCAAATTGCCTGCAATTATAGCTTCCTTTTTTGCTTTTGACCATTTTTTGAGTTGTGCTTCTCTTTGCATTGCCTCTTCTCTAGTTTTGTAGGTCTCGGAATAAACTAACTCAACAGAATTAAAATAGCGAACATACTTAGCAGATTTCATAGTTTTATTTTGATGTTCTTTTAGGCGTTTTTCTAAATTATTTGTTTGACCAATATAAAGAGTGTTAGAGGAAGTACGAAGGATATAAACATAAAACATGGTTCGATTCGTAGTTCGACTTCGCTCACTACTCACTCACCACATTCGACATTATTTAGGAGGTCCGAAGGCCATGAGCGAATGAAATGAGTCGAATGGCTGGGGGACAGGGATTCGAACCCCGATACTGGCCTCCAAAGGGCCATGTCCTACCATTAGACGATCCCCCAATTTAAATCCTACTTTTTAAATATTTTCTTCCGAAACCAGTTTTTAATTGCTTTTCTCTTCTTATCGCTTTTTCACTACTTAAACAGGCTTCGAAATATACTAACTCAAAAGGTCTTCTACCTTTTGTGGCAAACACTATCCCCAAATTATGTTCTTTAATACGAGCTTCTAAATCATTCCACCCAATATACAACTTGGAATCCTTCAAACTCCTTAAAACATAAGTATAAAACATGTCCTACCATTACCCGCCTGCAAAAGCTATCGCTTTAGCGATTGCGGGCAGGGACGACTCCCCAATGAAATGTGACCCCATTGGGACTCGAACCCAAGTTAGAAGGCTGAAAACCTCCTGTCCTAGACCGCTAGACGATGGGGCCCCTTCGACAAGCTCAGGGCTATAGCATGTGAGCCCAGAAGGATTCGAACCTTCAACCGCTTCCTTAAAAGGGAATTGCTCTACCATTGAGCTATGGGCCCAGATCACGAGGCTAATTATAACTTATTTCACTATATAACTCCAGACTTCAGTTCGTCACTTATTGAATAATATATAATTGTCACATGTCAAATGAGATTATTGTCCTTAGCACTGGTTTGGATCGTTTGTTAGAAACAATGGGCGCTCGAATTGCTCGCGGGGGTGTAATAGATGATCCGGAAATAGAGGCGTTGAAACAAAAAGCATGTAAGGAAAACCTCCCTGATAATTTTGTTATTGATAGAATTGAATATTGGAAATCTATTACAATTCAAGTAGATAAATCCAAGAACGTCTCGTAAACACTTAAGGTTACAATTTCAGCCTTGGGTAAATATTTCTTCTTTTTTAGCTCTGACAAATCTCACCCACTCCTCTATTACTTCGAGGAAGGCTTTCAGGGGGGCTTCGATTATAAAGTCGAAGATAAATCCCAGGACATTAAGACGGGAGATTTGGATCGAAAGCCATTGTCCAACCTTGACTACCGGCAAAAAAAGGAAATCGACAAGCGAAGACAGAAAGCCTGACTTTTCCTCCCGATAAACATAATCGCGGGAAATACTTTTTACCCTGAAGGCAAAGAAAGAAACAACACAGAGGAAGAAAAGGAAAATTGCCTGGCTAACCGGACTGAAATGCAGTAGGTTTAGCCCCCAGACAATGAACACGAAGATTCCTACAAAGAGAAAACTGTAAATAACCAGGAAGATTCTCTCAAAAACACTTTTTGCCTTCTGCCTCCGCCCCACCTCAATGACTCTTGGCACTTTTTCTTCATAGATATATTCATCGATCCGTTCCAGTATTCTTCTCGTATTTTCTCCATCCGGAATTTTTATTCCGGTATTAAGAAGAAACATCAAAGTTGGAGGAAAAAGCGAGTTAATGATAAGCGCCACATAATAGGTCCTTCCAACAAAAAGGTCAAAAGGAAGTTCCAATGCCAGCCCAAAAACCATCTTGGTCAAAAAGATATAGACTATACTTCTGGTAGATGCTCTCATCAGTTTTCCCCTATTCTCAGCGTAAAGTACTTCGAGAATTTCTTTCGCCGCGGCATCAAACGCGTCCTTACTGCCAACATTGCCGGTAAACGTCTTTGGGTCGCGTATAACCATCTCCCTTATAACGTTAAAGGGCGGTGCCATCTTTATAATTTGCGTTTTAATGTCAGGGGCAAGAGGATACTGCAAATCACGGTCTATTTCCTTTTTAGTTTCTAAAAGTCTCAGGAAAAGCTCTTTAACCTCCGACGGGTTTTTTCCAAACCATTCCGGGAGTAGTGCTTTTATAAGATGGTAGGTAATAAAAATTTCGCTATTTTTCGCAAATCCCCTCTCGGTAGCGATATAAACCTGGATGTCTTTCGTTCTCTCATCCTCAACATCCGCTATCTTTATCCGTGGTTGCAAACTTTGCGCTACAAAATTGATAAGAAGCTGCGGGTAAGGATTAAAAACCAGATTTTCCTCAATCTCGCAACCTACCAGGTCCAAAAGCCACTCACTTAAAACCCTGTCTTTGGTTAGGTTGAGAGTTACCCTATATTTGTCGATTATTTTTTCAACATCGTCAACTTTGCTTACCGGCACAAAATCGTCTTTAAGATACCGCGCCCAGATAAGCTCCTGTATAAGAAGCGGTGCAAGGCGTTCGCTCTTTTGCCCCAAAAAAAGCCTTCTTCTAAGTATTCTCACAATCGCCGCCTGGCGTATTAGATGCTCGGATCTAAACTCCACCGCATTTCTTGCCGCTTCGTAGACGACCGCCAGAGTTGAGGCGGCGGTTGAAGTTTTTATAGTTTCTTCATTGGTACCGGTCTTTGCCAGGGCAAAATTAACCCCCCGCACAAAATCGGCTCCATTTAGATTGAGGCTATCCATATTTATATCAAAGAATAGTGATAAAATCATCCAAAGTCAAAAGAATATGTATAAGCTTGGAGCCAAAGATTTGAGAAAAACCCGTCCCACCCCCGAAACTTTTGGCACGATCAAAAGAAATCCTATTTATTTAGTCTTAGACAAGGTCATTGATACGTACAACATCGGTTCTCTATTCCGCCTGGCCGACGCGATTGCAGCCGAAAAAATCTATATTTGTGGAGACACAGAATATCCCCCCTCCTCCCGAATTCATAAAGCCGCTGTAGGCACTGAAGAGTGGGTACCATGGGAGAAGAGAGATAATACGATAGAGATAGAGAAAGAGTTAAAACAAAAGGGAGTGCAAATAATTGCAGTTGAACAGTCCCCCAAGGCAATAAGGAGTTCACAATTAACAATTAACAATGTTCATTTTCCGGTTGCAATTGTGGTAGGAAACGAAACTGACGGAGTTTCTAAAGAAGTTCTTGATCTTGCCGACATTATTGTCGAACTACCAATGTTTGGAGTAAACAAATCCTTCAACGTTTGGGGTTCAGCAGCCGTAATTGCATACAAGGTCCTCGAATCGATCTAAGCCTTGCGAATTTTACTTAAGCGCGGAATCAACAGTGGATTTCATATCGGTGTAGCTATATGCACCAGGGAAATTTATTGCATTTATATAAAAGTCGGGTGTTCCCTGAATTCCTAAGCTTGTTGCCAAATCCTGATCACTCGTGAGTCTTGTATCATACTTGCCGCTGTCCAAACATAATTTCATGAATGTCGGGTCGATAACACCTTTGAGAAAATTTGCAACCGTACCGGACTTTGTTTTGTCGTTCTGAACCGTAGTGTTCATTAGAGTATATCCTGCATCATTCATAAGAAGATTGTGTGCCTCCCAGTATTTACCTTTTTCATTGGCGCAGTAAAGAGCTTTCATACCCATTTCCCCGTTACCGTGTCCCGGATAATAAATATAAAGGTATGAAGCCTGACCGGAATCAACCAACTTCCGCATTTCGGCAGTCGGAGAAACATACTTTCCGCCGTCTACTACTAACTGAAAAGGATAAGACCCATCAGGAGACTTCAAGCTCTTATAAATCGAGTGATTTTGCCCATCAGCCGCGCTGCAGTAAGGGCATGACGGATCCGCTATCTCAACAAATAAAACCTTACGGCTTGTATCTCCAAACTTAATTAAATCCTTGCTAAAAAGACCCTTAATTGTATCAAGTGAAGCTGTGGGGGGAGCAGTGGGAGCCGTCTGGGTGGTTGAGCCCTGAGTCGTTCCCCCACCTTTTTCTAAATTTTTAACTTTTTGCCAAAGTGTTCCGGAAAGAAATGCCAAGCCTATTGCCACAACTACCAATACCGGAATAAAAAACTGTCGGATACTTTTAGGAGATTTCGTCTCTTCGGACATGTGCTATTCTGCACGAAGAAAATCTAAATGTCAATATTTCCCCTCTTCCAGATATTTCAACGCGTCCATCCCGGCCATACACCCAAATCCCGCAGCGGTTATTGCCTGCTTATACATACTGTCATGTACATCTCCCGAAACAAAAACCCCAGGAACATTTGTCCTTGTTCCTTGGTTTTTGACATACCCCCGTTCATCCAAATCAATTTTCCCTTTAAAAATCATCGTTGAAGGTGCGTGCCCGATTGCCACAAAAAGGCCATCAAAAGGAACTTCCGAAGTTTCATTTGTTTTGTTGTTTCTTAGACTTAGACTTTCTAACTTAGACTCACCTTTGGCTTTCACCACTTCCGTATTCCACATAATTTTAATTTTCGGATTGGATTTTACCTTCTCCTGCATAGCAACCGAGGCCCTAAATTCGTCGCGTCTATGAATTATAATCACTTCCAACACATATTTTGTCAAAACCAAAGCCTCTTCCATTGCAGAGTCCCCTCCTCCCACAACCGCCACTTTTTTACCTTTGAAAAAAGGCGCATCACAAGGGGCACACGAAGAAACCCCTTTCCCTATCAACTCTTTAACTCCAGGCACATCCAGCCATGTAGTCTGGGCGCCGGTCGCAATGATAATAGAGTTAGTCAGATAGATTTTTCCTCCTGCCACAATTTCAAATGGTTTTTTTGAAGTATCGACAGACTCCACATTAACTTCCTGAAAGAGAGCTCCAAACCTTTCCGCCTGAGTCCTCATCTCTCCTATTAATTTTGGCCCCAAAATTCCCTCCGAAAAACCAGGAAAATTATCAACCATTGTAGTCAACATCAGCTGCCCCCCCCAAACTTCCCCACCCAAAATCAAAGTCGAAGCAGCACCACGGGTTGTATAAATAGCGGCAGTCAGTCCCGCTGGACCGGAGCCAATAACGACAACATCCCAGGGGCCTTTGGGATTAGCCGGTCTTAGTGCAAAGATTTGAGATTCCACTTATTAAGCTGCTGGCGGAGTGCTAGGAGGCACTCCTGTCCCTGCATCACCTGTTCCTTCAGTTGGTGTAACCGGTGTTACTGGTTGCTCCGGAACTTGAGGCTCTGGAGTAGGAGTAACTGGTTCAGCTGGAGGGGTAGCAACTGGGGCCGGAGGCGTCTGAACACCTGCATTAGGATCAGCTGCCGGAACTCCTGTATTTATTGGGTTTTGTGCGTTTGGATCCATTAACTAGTCACCCCCTTTTTTATTAATACTTCAAAAGCTTCTTTTCCTGAAAAACCAACCTGCCTACCAACTTCCTTAGTTCCCTTGAAAAGAATAGTTGTAGGAATTGACATCACCCCATACTTCTGTGGCATAGCGGTATTTTCATCAACGTTCAACTTCATAACCAGTACTTTATCTTTATAGGCTTCGGAGAGTTCCTCCAAAACCGGACCTGCCATTTTGCACGGCCCGCACCACTCCGCCCAAAAGTCCACTAGCACAGGAAGTTTATTCTGAAGGACCTGTTTATCAAATTCTTTATCACTAATCATCATGGATGCCATAATTCGTCTTCGTCGTAACAAACTCCAATATACCTTTTCACGAACAACTCCGTCAATAGCCTAATTGAGATACTTTCACAAATGTGTAGCCTTTTGACCTCAAAAAAGAAATAATTTCGGGCAAGGCCTTAGCGGTACTAGGTGCATTTTTATTGCCATTTAAATGCATCACGACAATCGAACCCGATCTAACCTTTCCTTCCACCCTTCTAATTATCAATTTCGTATCGCTGTTAAAAGCATCACCACTTACCACATCCCAACCAACGACAGTTAGATTGTATTTTTTGGCTATATCAAGATCACTTTTGTTATAGCACCCACCGGGAAACCTAAATAGTCTTGGATAAACCCCTGTAATACTTCTTAGAATCTCCTGGGAATCCTTAAACTCCGCTTCCCTGTTTCCGATTTTCGGAAGATTAAAACAGGTGCTGACAAAACTCGGGTGCGAATAGGAATGATTGCCGATTTCAAATAAAGGATTGTCAAAAAGCTCCTTGGTAACGCCAGGGTAAGCCTTCGCCCAAAGACCGGTGACAAAAATTGTTGCTGGAACTTTATCCTTTTCCAAGATATCAATTACATCTTTGTTGTACCAAGACGCCACTTTCCCCTTTTCCAGTTTATCGTACATTCCTTGCGTCATATCGGCGTCAAATGTAAGCGCAACCACTTCTTGCGGCAAATTTGAAACCGGAGCCTGATGGGGTTTGGGGGTAAATATCGAAAGAAGCAGCGCAAACTCAAGCAAAATCCAGCGAACCATTTCAAAAACCATTATATCCCTTTTATCCTTATTTCCTTACCCCCCACAATTGCTTCTGCCACTTTCTTATGTACAGATGCTAGTATCCGCGCAAAAGTTGACTGGGAAATTTTCATCTCTTTTGCTGCGGCTTCCTGATTGAGACCATCGACATCATGAAGTTTTAACGCTTCGAATTCGTCAGCCAACAAATCTACTTCCCCATGTTTGTCCCCATCCAAACCTTGGGGTTTAAAACAAGTACAGCATGGTTTGCAACACATTCGCCGCGGCGATTTGGGTCTTGCCATAACTATTTACACTTGCAACATTTATCACAACAACTACAATCTTTGCATGTACAATCTTTTCCGCACTTACACTTCTTCTTTTCTTCTTTTTTGTCTGCTTTATCTGCCATTTATTATCACCACCTCTCTCTTAAATAACCTTTTACGTTTACTATTATGAATATATATTCATAATACCCGTTTGTCAATACCAGGTTCAATTCATTCGCGAGTTTATGGTTCGACTGTGCTCACCATCCTGAGCTTGTCGAAGGACACTCGCAGTTTTCTTAAATCTGTTATGAATCTCCGCTAGCTTACGCTAGCGGTTTCTTCTCATCCAGATTCACATCAAAGCCTGTGAATCTGCCGCTCACCAAGTAACGGCTCGCTTTAAAAGCATTCAACCACAACTTTACATTTGTGGTTTCCTGCTTTGATGATAAGATTAAAAAGGTTATTGAAAAGTCCGGTTACAAACTGATATGAAAAAGGTATTTTCTTTTTTGTTGGTTCTCTTATTTATTTTGATGTTCCCTACCCCCGCACTCGCGGTTTGCCCCGTCTGTACCGTTGCAGTAATTGCCGGTTTGGGCATTTCCAGGGCACTTGGAATTGATGACATAGTTTCCTCAATCTGGATAGGGGGGCTCATACTCTCGGCATCATTTTGGCTCATTGATTGGGCCAAAAAAGGGCAGTGGCTTAGTAAAATCAAGGACAAAAAAATCGAATTTCTAATTAATTTCTCAGTGATTATTCTGATGTATTTACTGGTTTTAATCCCCCTAAAACTCGACCATTCAATAGGAATTTTACGTAACCGCCTTTGGGGAATAGACAAAATTGTCTTAGGCGCTCTCATCGGATCGATAGCCTTCTTGGCAGGTATGTGGGCAGACAAAAAAGTCAGAAGGACCAAGGGTAAACAGCTTTTTATATACCAAAAGATCGTGTTCCCTGTTCTCGCTCTGGTAATCTCCAGTTTTGTATTTTACTTGATTACTAGACATTAATTGCTTAATCTCGCCGTGCGAAGAGACCATGACCGAAACGAGCGAATTCATTTAGAAATTGCGATAGTCCGACGAAGGCTTGACCAAGGAGTTTGAGACAAATAGAATGAGTGAAGTTGAGGAATGGATAATGAGCACATGCGAGCGCCATTCTTTCGTCAATTTCTTAGGCGAGTAAGAAATTGACAATAAAGTATGGTTAAAAATTACAATGATCTAATAAAAAAGATTGAGAAAGTCACAAAGTCCGGCGGGGTTGATCTTTCTTCTGATGAAGATTTGTCAATCGCCATTATGAATCTTGTCTCAATTGAAGAGCATTTGTTTTTTACCGCTCAAAAAACCGAAAAACCGCAATATTTGGATATTCTTAATGAAGTCCGAAGCATGCGGACGGATCTTCTTAAAAGAATAATCAAGGATTACGAGGGAGAGGTTTGGTGCATCAGTAAACACTTATTGGCTGCCAGCATGAGACTGATAGAGGTTGGGGCAAAGGAACAAAAGAAAGGAAATAAAAAAGAAGCTTGGGCGATATTCGAAAAGGCTTTTAGGCTCTATTCCCTATTCTGGGCAATAAACCTTAAAGTCGTTAATATTGGAGATGTTCCAATGGATGATGGGAACATTAATTTTATTGGCGAAAAGGAGGTTAAATTGAAAGGGACATCTTCCCCATTTGACAAGCTTACCCAAATCTTCAAAAAAGCACTTGATTGTTGTCGCGAGTAGTTAAACTCTCCCGCGAAGCATCATCGCATCAATTATTCTTTTGAGGCTTAAATAATTCGCAGCGCGCCTGTAGGAAATTCTTTTCTCCTTAACAATTTTATCGATATCCAAAAACGCTTTGGTAATTGTCTTTTTAAGCTCCTTATTGACTCTTTCCTTAGTCCAATAGTAACCGCTAAGATTTTGTACCCACTCAAAGTATGAAACCGTTACCCCACCCGAGTTTGCAAGAATATCCGGAACAACATCAATTCCCTTTTTAAATAGATATGCATCAGCTTCGCTTGTTGTTGGACCATTCGCCATCTCAAAAACAACCTTAGCGGTAATTTTCTTCACATTCTCTTTTATAATCGCATTCTCCAAAGCTGCAGGTACCAAAACCGTTACGGGAAGTTCGAGAAGTTCAGTATTTGTTATATATTTCGACTCCCCCTTTAAAGGCCAAGCCTTGAAAGCTCCACCTTTATCCTTAAAGTCACCCAAGGCAGTTATATCCATGCCCTTTGAATTGTAAATTCCGCTTGAAGAATCCGAAACTGCCACAATCTTAAAGCCAAAGTCTGAGGCAAGTTTTGCAAACCAAAAACCAACATTACCAAAGCCTTGAACAGCTATGGTTATTTTTGAATTTTTAATTTTAAATTTTAAATTATGTTTTAGATATGCATCTAAAACGTATACTCCACCCTGGCCGGTTGCCTCAGTTCTTCCGAGCGATCCACCAAGCTCAAGAGGTTTCCCTGTAAAAGTGGCGGGGGATTGCATACCAATCTTTTTCTCGTATGCTTCAAGCATCCAGGACATGATTTGCCCATCGGTATTGACATCCGGTGCCGGAATATCCTTCCATGGCCCAATATAAGGAGTGATAAGTTTCGCGTATTCTTCCGAAAGATCTTTGAGCTCGTCTTTGGTCAACCCTGAAGGGTCGACAACCACCCCACCCTTCGCCCCACCGTAGGGAATACCGGCAACAGCACATTTGAGGCTCATTAAGGTCGCCAAAGCCCGCACCTCACCCTCTGTTACATTCTGGTGAAATCTTATTCCCCCTTTAAATGGCCCCCGTGCATCATTATGCTCAATTCTGAAAGCCTGGAAGGTCTTTTTCTTACTATCTTCACCTTTTACGACGCCTCGTCGAGGTGTCCCACCTATCGATATTTTTCCCTTTACAATTCTTTGAGGTACAAGAATAGCTTCAATTGCCCTTTTAAATCTCTTTTTGTCTTGATAAACTTCCTCTAAAATCAAAGAAGTATCCTTAATTTGATTAAGCGCAGCCTCGAGCATCGCGTTCATGGAATGATATTACATTAAAAAACCCATGATGCAAACAAGAAACACCCCTGCCGACCAATAAATCTCTGATCTTCGAAGGTCGAGGGTAATGGGAAGAAACTTCGTCCAATTATCCAAACTTTTAATCTCAACCAAATCCACAAGCTGATCTACTGAAAGGTGGAGTGCAAAAGAAAGCACCAAGCCCTTTCCAAAAAGCGAGGCCGAAGAACTCATTATCCAAAAAGTCAGAATCAAAAATACCGCCTGAAAGAAAATTGTATGAAAGATCAGCCCCTTCCTCTCACTTCTGGTTTCATAAAGAAGTTCAATCAGCCTTTTGTATTCTTTCCTGTTCCAAAGAAAACCTACTCTTTGGGAAGTAAGTTCCTGTGGACTCATAAAAAAAATATAAATCAAGTGGTCCAACTCAGGCATAAAGACACCCACCACTCCCCCAAACCAGAACGGCCAGTAGTTCAGAGTCAAAAAATGTCTGACGAGAGAAATAAAAACAAAGAAAGAAAACCAGAAAGAAAAATGAATAAAAAGTTCTCGTCGCATGGCAGTCATTAGTTTATTTTAGCATTAATAGAAGTCTATTTTTTTACTTCCGCTTCTTTTTTCAGCTGTTGCAGCTTCCACATAAAAAGGCGTCCTTTTGATCTTGCATTTTGTGCGTCTTTAACAAAACTTCTAGCTTTCTCAAGAAGAATTCTCGGAGTTTCTTTAGCCAGCTTCATATAAAGAGATTTATGGGCTATATCCCCCAGTTCTTCGGCTAGTTCATAGGCATATTTTTGAAACTCGCGGGAGATATATTTGTCCGTATCGTCTAGTTTGTACTTTTTAATGATGTCGCCAACTTTTTGCATACTTCTACAATTACTTTATCTAGAATCTTTCTTTCCTCATCCGTAAAATCCTCAAGAACGCAGTGTTCACCCTGTGTTCTATCCTCCAACGAACGGTTATCAATTCCAATCCGAACTCTCCAAAAATCTTTTGTGCCCAATTTCTCTTCAACTGAATTAACGCCGTTGTGATCCTTTGGTCCCACTCCGAATTGAATCTTGTATTCTCCGAGTTTGAGGTCCAAATCGTCGTGGACTATGTATAAATCTGAGAAGTTAAGTTTATATTGATCCACCAACTTTTTAACAAAACTGCCCGAGTCATTCATGAACACATCAGACTTTTTTATCAAAAAGTCTGTAAAAACGTCTTTCTTAGCTTTCTGAAGTTCAGCCACAAACATAATCCCGGTACTGTGCCGGGATTTTATGTACTTTTTCCCCGGGTTTCCCAAACCAACAATGAGTTTCATAATCGAAGATTATATCAGATCAAGTCTGTTGTGAAGCTATTTTACACTACACAAGCACTAACTCCTAGCTTCTAACAACTAGCTACCGGTTCTTTACGCTTTTTTCACACCCTTAGCGGAAGAAAGCTACGCTTTCTTCATCAACTTGACAGCCAAGTTCCCAATGAAAGGAACTTTCCACTCATTTCCTTGCCAAGCCTTGTAGGTCATGAATAGCCAAAGAATTACTCCTAATATAAAAATCAGTGGCGTCAAAACAAGTAGTACTACAGTCAGCGCCAATACCCAATTAAGAACAAATAAAGTCAAGTAAACAACTATTGACTGGAACGCCCAAAATCTTACAAATTCATCTTTTTCCAGAAGAATAAATAAAACCGGCACAACCAAGGTTGGTCCCAGCAGAGTACAAAGTGCTGCTGCTGTTTCTTTTTTAAGTCCTGTTCCTGCCATAAATACTCACCCTCTTCCTGCCCTTCCATCTTTTCACAAACGAACTATCCAAGTCAACTAGAAGTTACCTTTTGCATCACAAAGAGGTGCTGAAGCTCTTTCAAACTCGTGGCCAGATCGGGACTTTTATCGTCCCTAAACTTGATCAAACGGGGAAATCTTAAGGCGAGCCCGGCGGCGTGAATCGGGCTTTTTGTAATTTCGTCAGCCAGAATTTCTACAACAAGAGAAGGTTTGCACCACGTATCCGGTTCCAAATTTTTATGCACCTCATACTCCTTAGGTTTCTGACTAACCTCTAAGCTCCTAGCTCTAGTATCCAATTCCCTCCATTGCTCGTCTGTTAATCCCGTTCCGATCTTTGATACTGTTTTGAAACGGCTGCCGTCTCTTATTCCAACCAAAAATGCTCCAACCCCAAACCCAGTCCTTTTCCCTTTACCTTTATTCACACCCATTACTAAACAATCAACTGTATCGGCAACTCCTTCCTCTGTAGTCTTTTTGTACTTGACCCAGTGATATCCCCTTGCCCCAGTTTTATAAACAGCATCCAATTTCTTAATTACTGCGCCTTCAAGACCTTCACCCAAAAATTGCTTAATTAGATCCCGAATTTTATCCGGATCGCTGACGATTTCCTGACGCGTAACTTCAACATTCTGAATTTTGCCAGAAACAGTTTCTAAAAGTATTTTTCTTCTCTCGGAAAAAGGAAGCCCAAGAAGTGATTTGCCGTTTTTGCTCAAAATATCAAAAAGAAAAAGTCTTAAGGGGAGTTTTTGGGCAGCCTGCTCTACCCCGTGTTTCCTTTTGCGCTGAATTGTTTCCTGGAACGGTAAAAATTTATCGGTTTTGGGATCATAACCAATCGCCTCGCCATCCAAGATCGCGCTTTCTACATTTATTTTTTTAACTGCTTCGACAAGATCAGGAAACATTGCCGTTGTTGACTCCAAATTGCGCGAAAAAATTGTTATTTTTTTCCGGCCATTTTCTTTAAAAATATGAACTTGCGACCGAAAGCCGTCATATTTAGGTTCAACTGCGAGAGGGCTACCCACCTTCTCCAAAATTTTCTCTGCTGAGGGCAGGCGTTCACAAAGTGAAGGCCGGAGAGGTGTGCCCGGAACCGGATCGATATTTTTAAGCGAGGTTAGGCCTTTCTGCCTGACCTTTTGAGCAATCATACCGATATCAACATTAACATTAAAAGCCGCCTCAATTTCGCGCCTGGCAGACTTGTCACCTTTTACCATGACAGACAAGGCATCCAATGTTGTCATATCGGAAAATCCAAGGCGGAGATTCCCCACCGGGATTCTTGCAATATACCTCGCAGATAATGGGTCAACTTTACCCAAAAGATTTGACATATCTGCCACTTTTCTTTCTTGACTGTCTGTCCCACTCTCCATGGCCGCTTTTAACATCTCCCCATAAGCGTCGGTCACAGAAATTCCGGAACCTGCTTTTGACCCTCTTGCCAGTTCTTCTGCAACTGCCCCTAGGTCCCCCTTCTTTTTAAATTCCTGTCGGATCTTTTCAGCTTCGGTACCATAAGCCCTGGCTAAAACCCTAAACATCATTTTCTCGGCAATTGAAAAATTAATCCCTTTGTAATTTGGGGCAAGGCGGCCCGAAAGCAAATAAACGGTTTTGTCGATCTCCGAAGAATCAGATTTTTTGAAAAGTTCCGCCAAAATAACCGTGATTTCATTCCTTGAAGACGTCTTTTCCAACCTTTCCAAATATGAAGCCAATTCCCTAAATTGCATACCCTATTATATATCTAAAAATACTAGGTGGGGCATCTCAACATATTTCATTTCTGTCTGTTGAGATTCACTCTCTCGCCCCACCCAAGACCTACTTAATTAGGCCCATATTCATCGCCAAGACCAGCAATCCGCTAGCTATCGCAAAAACTCCCACCCAACGGATGGCTCGATTGCGCCACTTTTCCGAAGTCAGCTTTGGGCTTTTGAGTAGCAACCAAGCTCCAAACCCAACTAGAAAAACCGAACCCAGCCAGACGATAACTGCCATAAAGGAAATGGCAGATCCTAAAATCCAAGGCATTTTTGTCTCCTTTCTAGTAGACAACTGTAGGTTCGACAAGGATTGCTACTACAATCGCTGTCGCACCAATCAGGATAAAGACAATCCCGGCTGCCTTACCCCAAACTCTGTCGGTGATGAGCTCAAATTTTTCCGAAAAGCGAGCTACCAGCCAACCGAGCAAGATAAGAGCCGCTCCCAGTAAAATTCCGTAACCTTCAAAACCAAGAAGGTGAATCAAATAGTCTTCCATTCGGATATCTCCTTTATTAATGTTTTTTAAGAGCGATGAAGCCGATTATACACCTTTGTGAGCGAGGTAGCTTGAAAAGAAGAGGTAAGCAAAAATAACTGCACCGATAAACATGAATCCAAAAATCACCGAAAGAACTCCATCCCATTCCTCATGGGCAATCTTACTTATCCCCTCCCCAAGCAGAGTCAACCCAAAAAGTGAGGGTAAAACCAAAATCATATACAGAAACTGCGGATCTATCGAGCTCATTTGTTAGCAATCACATATTTACTCGCTTTAGTTGTCCCCGTCTTTTTAAGAATCCCTTTATTCAGCAAATCTCTAAGTTCCCTCAAAATTGTGTCTTCTGAAACCATGGAAAGCACCTTCTTAAGTTCCGCCATTCCTCCTGATCCCTGGTCCGAAATATACTCTATCAATCTCATCTGCCTCTCTGTTAGGGCAACCTGTTCCCCAAACTTAACCTTGAGACGGGAATCTACCGAAAGCTTCCTGACTTTATCCTTAATTTTGGCTAGCTCAATTGCCACTACTCCCGTAAAGTACTCAAGCCAAGGAGTAATTTCCCGATTTCCAATATTCGGAGATTCCCTGTCAACCTCACTTAAAGCTTCATAGTAGGCAGCCGGGTCTTCATCAAAATGTTCCTCAAGTGAGAAAAACTTTTTAATGTCATACCCCTCACGTATTAAAATTAGTGAGCAAAAAGCCCTCACTACCCTGCCGTTTCCTTCAACAAAGGGGTGGATTGCCACAAGAATATAGTGGGCAATACCTGCCCTAATAATTGGGTGGATTTCGCGGGCAGAAGCATCATTTAACCATTCAAAAAAATCTTCCAAAAGATACGGAACTTCATGAGAAGGGGGAGGCTGGAAAATAATTTTCCCGGTCCCTTCTTCTTTAATTACAACCTCAGTCGTTCTGAAAACACCAACCTTTTCGGGCACAACAATTCTGTCAACCGTGGCCCTGTGGATATCCTTCAACATATTAGGATCATAACCACCTCTTTTAACGGCCAGCTCATCCAGTAGTTGCATTACATTTCGGTAGTTTATTACCTCCTGAATGTCGCGCGCCCTTGCATAAACCTCCTGTCCTTCCAGAATCTTTTTGGTTTGATAAAGTGTCAGATCATTTCCTTCAATGTGGGTTCCGTGGTGAATGGTACGAACTTCCGCATCCGACTGAAACTGCTTGGCAAATGACGGAACCAGCGGGGCGTTTTCAATAACTTCCTTGCTGGCTTCTATCGAACCGATATTTTTAAGGATTTTATTGGAAACTACATACTTCGGGGTGTACATATGCGCATTTACATTAACGCATTTTTTGCGGAAAAAAACAAGGGTAATTAGACTGCTTTTAAAGCTTCCGGAATAGCAGAAGCTAAATCGTCGGAGTTATAGTAGACACCCACCTTTTCGTAAAGCTTATCCGACGTTCGTTTGATAATAAATGCTCCCGCGGCCGCCGACAAAAAGGCATCGTTTTTTGCTAAAAGTGCAACCGTTAAACCCGCCTGCGCATCTCCGGTTCCACCTTTGGTTAAACCAGGATTCCCGCCCTCAACTTTTACAAACTTTTGAGGTGAGCAAACCAAGGTAGTCGGTCCTTTAAGAACTATTGTGCAATCAAACTTTTTTGCTGCGTCACTTATCTCCATGTCCCCAAAAAGCATTTTATATTCCTTTTCGTTCGGAGTTAGAATTGCACCTCTCGGGATCCAACTAGTTTCAAGCATTTGCAGGCTTCCTGCATCAATCACCCATTTTTTATCGGCAAACTTTGTTAAAAACCATTTTGTTATCGCTTTGGTTTTTCTAATCCTCATTAATCCCGGACCAATAAGCACTGCATCCGACTTTTCAATATATTCTGCCGTCACGTTCCAAGGAACCCAAATAAATGAAAACAGCTTTGATTTAATTCTTTCTGCAACCGCCCCAACCGAAGGTTCGGGAGTTGCAAAGAATACCATATCAACAATTCTTGAGGCTACCGTTAGTGCAAGAAGGGGTGCACCGTGGAAAAGCTTGGATCCTCCAATAATTACAACCTGTCCGTTTTCTTTTTTACTAGAAGCTACCGGAGGCTTATACAAACTTTTCAGCAGATTGGAATCAAAAATGCTAGTCATCTTGTGCTCCACCTATGGGAGGTCTACCATCTTTGGAGGTCGCTCCCTCCCAATCTCTCTCCATTCTTTCAGGATTCACATGCCCTATATAAACATTAATGTGCGCTTGCCTAAGGAGACCCTCTCTCCTCTCGGTTACAATTTTTACTGGCTTCCCACTGTTCTCTTTTGCTAAACGAATCTGTTCTTCCGATAACAGTTTTGAATATTCCAAATATACAATTGGTTTGTCCCTCTGGGTGTTTTTAAGCTCTAATTCAAACCTTTTCCGAGCAAGTCTTTCACTTTCCTGACTTTCCTGGAGCCCAAATTCATCTTTTTCCACAAGTCTATTTTAACCCTCCAACCTAATTTTCTCCACTTTTCCAAATTCTTTCGTTAGACGCTCGTCGGCCGTTGTAATAATTGTCTGTTGATTACCGATAATATCCATAACAGTGTTCCTGTGAGAGTGATCCAGTTCCGAAAATATATCATCCAAAAGAAGCGTCGGCTTTTCGGCGGTCGCCGCCTCAACATAAGCGAGCTCTGCCATTTTCAGCCACAAAACCGCCATCCTTTGTTCCCCTCTACTCCCGTATGCCGCCAAATCGCGCTCAATTTTTGATTTTAAATTTTTAATTTTAAATTGCATATCATCTCTGTGGGGTCCAACTAAAGTTGTGGCCGTCGCTATTTCTTCATCTTTATATTGCTCCAGTCTTCCCTCAGATATTATGCTTGCGTCGTATTCTAATTTGAAATTTGAAATCCTTCGACTTTGCTCAGGATGGTGAGTCGTTCGACCCTGAGCTCGCGGCCGAAGGGCTTGCCGAACCATTTGAAATTTGAAGTTCCCAGCGTTGACGAATTCTATAAATTCGCGGCGACGCTGGCTTATACAATCTCCATTTTTTATTAACAGTTGGTTCCAAAATAAAAGCTGTGACCGAGAAAGACCTTCCTCACGGATCCGAAAAAGAAGTCTATTCCTTTGCCTAAGTCCTTTCTCATAAGAAAGAGCGCTTCGCCTATATTCCCTGTCTACCTGTGACAAAACAGTATCCAAGAACTTTCTCCTAAGAGAGGGGGACTGGGTAACAAGATCCAGGTCCCATGGCCCAAAAAGAACAACCTTAAAATTTCCGGCAAAATCAATCAACCGCTTTGGTACCCCATTAACCAGCAATTTCTTCCGTGCTACCCTTTCAGGCCTATCTGCACCTATATCAATCAGTCCGCGTGTTATTACCGCTTCCAAGCCTATCTTATTTGAAAGAAGCCCTTTAACCCGCGCCAGATCCCTCTCATAATTAACCATCTCCTCCTCCACCCTAGCCCTAAAACTCCTTCCCGTAGAAAGAAGAAAAAGGCTTTCCAAGATATTGGTTTTCCCCGAAGCATTGGGACCAATAATTAGCGTGACTTCATTAGAAAATTCAATCACCTTTGAACTGAAATTCCGGAAATCTGAAAGTTTAATTGTTTTAATCATCCATTGAAGTATAAAACCAGTTTCTTATTTCTCCAACTTCTTAACGAATTTATTTGAAAGATAAGTAACCAAAAAGTACAACCCGATCAGTAAGATGGTAAAGACAAATAGCCCCAGAACTGTAAAATCGACATATTTTTTGAAGTTACTTACAGTGCTTCCGAAATAGTACCCAACCGCAAGAAGAATCAAAGATTTTGGAAGAGTAGCCAAAAAATTGAACCACAAAAATTCCTTTATTGGGAGTTCCGCGGAACCCGCAGCAAAAAGAATTAATCCCCCAATCGCATGGGAAAGTTTCCCGAAGAAAAGAAACGGTCCTTTGTTTTTCTTAATCGCGGTTTCAAGTTTATGAACCACTTTCAGGTTTATATTAAAAAAATTCAAAACCCCTTTGTAGGCTTTATTCAGCCACCAGCGCCCGGCGGAATAATACAAAACGTCTCCGGTCAAATCCCCCGCCACAATTGTCATGTAGGCAGGAATAAAATCCATAAATCCAAGAGACACCAAAAATCCTGCAATAATAGTTACCACCGGCCCCTCAATAACCACCAAAGGAAAAAGAATGAAGTAACTATATGCAAAAAGCAATTTAAATATCTCCGAACTGTGAATCATTTTTAAATATTACACCTGGCAGACAGGGCAAAAGCGGGAATTCTAAATTTGCCAACTCGCCACAGCCAAAGCATATATATACGTACCCGCCGTCCAAGAAATCTGTTTTTCTGAATGATACCACCAAAGATTAACAGGCTGACCTCTATTGTCCAGTACTTCGGGGCAGGTTTGATTACTTATAATCACCTTGGCAATATTTAGCAATTCTTGCCTACCTTTTTGTAGATCCCCTATTTTAAAACGGCAAACTGCCAAAATACACGTCCAGAAAGTGTAAATATTGGTTGTTTTATAGTTAGAGAAAATTATCCTGTTTAATAAATCATTCCACCATGCCGTTTTTCCAAAGTATGTTGGAATTAAGGCAAATTTGTTTTTGTGTTCATCTATATATTTTAGAATCCTCATTTTTTCTTTATTCCTCACAATATCAAAAAATATCGCGAGCAAATTTCCATCAGTAGCAAAATGCAAATATCTTTTTCCATTAGGACCTATCCAATCAATAAAATATCCCAACTTTTCGTTCCAAAAATTAATTATGATTATCTTCTTTAATTCATCAGCCACATCTAAGTAGCGTTTGTCTCGTAATTCCTCACCGGTTATTTTCAGAGCATACCAACATAAAATATTTGTATAAGCTATGTAACCACTACGAAAAGTTGCGTCATTCCAATTTGCAATAACCCCCTCTTTAACCAGACCATTCTTGTCAATCTTTTGAACTATCCAGTCAGCTATCTTACAAATGTTCTCTTCATTTTGTTGGAACCAGGTGAAATCATGGGAAGTATTAATATAATTATTTACTGCAATTAAAAACCAGGGGTTGGTATCAAATGCTTGGGTAGCCCAAGGTTGGCTCGATTTATGTCTAGCTTTGGGTTGAGAATAGTAACAATCAAATCCTAAAAGACCCAATCCATGAACTCTTTCTTCAACGCGAGTTGGCAAATGGCCATCTAATCCTTGGTATTTGATAAACAAATCCAGATTTTTCCTAACCTGATCAAAATCACCCAAAATGCAGGAACCAAGAGATGCAATCGCGCCATCCCGGCACCAATATTCTTTGTAATTACGCGGTCCAGCATAAATCCCTAATTTACCGTAATTGGCTCTCAAATCGTGGGTCGCAATCTTTTTTGCATCATCAAGCATATTAACGCTGGCAATGAGGGCAAAAGTATGTGCCCCTTCCCCCCAAGAAAAACTTTTTAATCTCCGATTTGTGGCATCTCTCACAAGGTTTACCTTCACGACCATAGACTAATGTATGCATTTGATACTTTCCTTCTGTCCCGTCCGGAGTGACAAACGCCAGCTCGCTTGCCCCGCCATACTTTATTCCTTCTTTAAGAACGGAAAGAATCGCATTGTAGAGTTTCTTTTGCTCCTCGGGTTGTAAGTTGTTAGCTGGCTGTCGGGGGTCGATGGCTGCAAGCCACAGTGCATCGTTTGCGTAAATATTCCCCACTCCGCCCATTTTTTCCTGATCTATTAAGACTAATTTAACAGAACGGCCCGATTTGGAAAGAATTGTCTCAAAAATTTCCAAAGTTAAATCTTTAAATGGTTCGGGACCAAGTTTTTTAATAAAAGGTTCTGTTTCAACTTCTGAAGTTTTTACGACCCGAATCCAACCGAAACGCCGGACATCGTTGTAATACAACTTCCCTCCCCGATCCAAGTTGAAAATAACCAGTGTGTGTGGTCCCGGAGCCCCACCAACAACTTTTGGTGAAAGTGACTTTGGCTGTGGCAGATTTGGCCCCCTATAAATATATTGTCCGGTGAGTTTTACATGAGTCAAAATCGAATATCCATTTGCAAGATCAATCACTGATACTTTTCCGAATCTCCGAGTATCGAGTATCTTAGTATCCAGTATCTTCTTTTCGTCCCCCTGAAAAGTTTTTCGATTTTTAACATCAACCGAGACAATCTCGTGCCCCTTTAAAAACCTTCCTAATTGAAGTTTGATCGCCTCTACCTCTGGTAATTCTGGCATAAATCTTTAAATTCTCCTCTTGCTATTGTAACCCAAGAGACCCAATATTTTCCTTAAAAGGCCCTGGCGGAGATAGTGTGGATAAACGTAATGATAGAGAATCTCCAGGGATAACTGAAAGAAAACCAATAAAATCATCGCAACAAAATACAAACTTTTACCTACCGGTTCGGACACAATCTCTTTCAAAACGATAGTAAGAAATAAATAGGACACAAAAAAATTTGGAAAAAGGATCAAATAATATTCCTTTTTCTTAACATAGAAAATGAGGGTACCCACCAATCTGAAAATCAAAAGGGCCACCAATACCGCGAAGTTTCCATACTTCAAACCCAATGGCAACAAAATCAGAAAGGTTGCCGAATCGACGATTTTATCTAATCTCTCGTACTCCATATAAGTCATCCCTCCAATATCCTCTAACAAGAGAGTATCGTAAGAGTCAAAAAGTACATAAATCATAATACCCAGCAAAGGCTGGATATAAATAAGCAACGAGGCCAAAACTCTTAATATAATAACCGATATAGAAGCTGTAATTTTCTTACTGAGAGTCATATCTTATCTGAAATAAATTTCTTAATTTCGGACATAAATCTTTCTTTGGAAAACTTTTTGGCTTGATTGATACAATCTTCTGACTTAAATTTAACTTTTTCAAATTTCTTAACTGCAGAGGACAAACTCTCGCTATTTAACTCGTTAAAAAATAAACCCGTTTTCCCTTCAACCACCGATTCGAGATATCCCCCACCTTTATAGGCGACTACGGGAGTTCCGAAGGACATTGCCTCAACAGCCGTCATCCCAAAATCTTCATCTTTTTGAGCCAAAATAAAAGCTTTTGCCCCCGCATATAATTTAGCCATCTCTCCATCAGTCACTTTTCCTAAAAACTCAACTTCACCCTTGGCAATCTTTTTGAGATATTTTTCCAAAGGTCCTATACCGTAAATTTTAAGAGAAAGCCCTAGTTTATTAAAAACCTTGATTATCAAGTCAAAATTCTTTGCAGCGGTAAGTCTGCCACCGGCAAGAAAATATTTCCTTGAAATATTTTCGGAATTATGGGGAATTTCCACTGGAGGATAAATAACTACCGAATCTCTTCTGTAAAACTTCGCAATTCTTTTTTTCACTTCTTCGGAGTTTGCAACAAAATAATCAACCCTTTGGGCCTGTTTGAAATCGTACTGAAGCATAAAATGATTCACGATAAGACTATAAATATCAACCAATTTGCCTATAAAGCCTGTGAACCTTCTCGAAGTGTCATAGCCGTACAAATACCTTGGCGGTGTATGGCAGTAGCATATTTCAACTGCACTTTTGCCTTTATTAAATCCTTTTGTAATTGCCCAACTAGCGGAGGAAATTATCAAATCATATTTCGTCAAATCGAAACCCTCCCAAACTGCGGGTATCAAAAACCTCAAAGGAGAAATAAGTTTGTCAGCCAGTGGCAAGTATCCAAACCAAGACTGAATCACTTTTGCGTTCTTAAATTTATCCGCAAATTTTCCAAGGCGATTTTGCCTGTAAATAGAAACGTAAATCGGGGCATCGGGATAAATCTTATGAAGTGCCAAAAGCACCCTTTCCGCTCCCCCGAAATCTATCAGATAATCGTGAACTATGGCAATTTTTTTCATAACAAAAATATTTTACAATACTTGGTTTCAAGCTTCGCTTATTAAAAAAGTGAGGCCTGTTTTTGGCTATCGATTTCTTTTCCAACCTTTTTAATTCGCTCTGTCAAAGTCCTAAAACCAAACTTTTGGAAAAGATCTAAGACGTCGGAACTATCGATTTTCCATTTTTCCATGTCCTCAAAATTAATATCTATTGGAACGTCTCTGACTATCGTCGCAAGTCTATGAAACAGTTTTGCATCGTCTTTTTTAATCTCCAATTTTTGCCTGATTCTTGGCTCTATATCCGATAAATGAGCATAAATATTATCTACATTTTTGTATTTTTCTAAGAGCTTCTCTGCAGTCTTCGGGCCAATTCCAACAACTCCCGGGTAGTTATCTGAGGGGTCCCCAACCAGTGCTTTATAATCCGGTATCTCATCAGGCGGAACTCCCATCCTTTCCGTCGCAGCAGCTGCATCATAAAGTTTGGCGTTTGTCAGTCCTGCAACCGGCATGTAGAGTCTCACCTTATCATTAATAAGCTGAAGCATATCCCTATCCCCCGTTACTACCACAACATCCTCTTTTGCCTTACTAGCAATGGTTCCAATAACGTCATCAGCTTCATAGCCTGGCTTTGAGTAAATCGGAACTTTTGCGGCTTTGAAGAAATCGCGTGCCTTTTCAAATTGGGAAGAAAGGTCCTCTGCCGTAGGCGGCCTTTGGGATTGGTATTCCCTGAATTCTTTATGTCTGAAGGTCGGCTCCTTCTCATCAAAGGCTACTGCAATAGCATCAGGCTTAAGGTCCTGGATAACCCGAAGAAACATGGAGATAAGTCCATAAACAGCGTTAATAGGCTCCCCGCTTTTGGTGGTAAGGGGCGGCATGGCATGGAAAGCCCGGTGAAGGATGGCATTCCCATCGATTATGACTAGTTTTCCCACAAGTGTATTGTACCAGAAGTATTACTGGTGGGGCACTCTTGTTGTTTTGATATTAAATTATCAACCAGAGTTCGCTCTGCCCCACCTTTTTTGGCCTTAGCCCTCTTCTTTTTTTCCCTCGGATTTCTCCGGCCTGACCGCAATGATTGCATTCTTGATAAAAACGCGCCAGATAACAAACTTTATCAAGAACTTGTAAACGATGAACCAAATCACCGCCGCGGCCAAAGCAGCCAGCAGGATATAGGCGCCAAAAACCCACCCCACCAGAGCAATGCCTAACCAAATGTAACCAGATCTTGCAGTTTCCCGATCGGGATTTTTTACGTTTACGACCAGGATGGCCAGCCCAAAGATACCCCCCAAAAGCGCACATAAAAGTGCAAAAACACCGTGCACAACTTCCAGACTACTCAGAACATACGGTAAGGGTAACAACGGAAAACCTAGGTTCATTTCGACCTCCTCAGATTAGAATTTTATAGAGCGATGGCTGAGATTATAGGAGGCAAAATCCAATAAAGCAAATCTAGATGCCTTGGGGTATGTAACTACATACTACTTACTACCATTTTCCTTAACTCCAACTATCTTTTCAAAGTCATCCCTGTCGAGGGTTTCTTTATCAATTAAAGCAATGCTGACTTTATCCAGCAACTTTCTTTTTTCTTTAACAAGTTTCACTGCAACTTTATAGCCTACATCCAAAAATTTTTTGGTTGCAGCGTCAATCTTTTCCATAAACGCAGGTGAATTTTGAGCCTGCTCGTACCACTCCATTTGTCCAAAATCCCCCAAAGACATATCGGGCCCAAGATTAATAGGCCCCAAGTCACTCATCCCAAACTCAACAACCATTGCCTTAGCAATCTTTGTTGCCTGGGCAATATCGTTTGCGGCGCCGCTGGTCATTTCGTTAAAAACCACCTCCTCAGCGGCACGGCCTCCAAGCATAGCCGTAATCTGTTCCAGGAGTCTCGATTTAGTCTCATGGGTCCTGTCACCGGCAGGAGGGATCAAGGTATGACCCAAGCTCATTCCCCTCGCCACTATAGAAATTCTATGAACCGGGTCGGTGTACTTCAAAAAGTGTGTAACGATTGCATGCCCTGCCTCATGGTAGGCGGTTAACTTCTTGTCTTCCTCGCTCTGGAGTCTCTTTTTGGCAGGGCCAAGCTTAACTTTTGTAGCGGACTCTTCAAGGTCAGCCATCGAAATTTCATTTTTGTCATTTCTTGCAGCACCAATTGCAGCCTCATTGAGCATATTTTCAAGATCGGCTCCGGAAAAACCAACTGTTCTATCAGCAACTTTGCCCCAGTCAACCCCCTTGGCAAACTTCTTACCCCGCGCGTGAATATGCAATATTGCAAGCCTGCCCTCTTTATCAGGCATATCAAGAACTATTCTTCTATCAAATCTCCCTGGCCTAAGTAGCGCCGGGTCCAGTAGATCCCCTCTATTTGTTGCGGCAATAACAATCACGTTATCATTGGGGGTAAATCCGTCCATTTCAACCAAAATTTGATTTAATGTTTGTTCCCTTTCATCGTGTCCGCCCATTATCCCCCTACCCCTTTGCCTCCCAATGGCATCAATTTCGTCAATAAAAATAATTGATGGTGCAGCTGCTTTTGCCTGACTGAAAAGGTCGCGGGCACGAGAGGCACCCACCCCAACAAGCATTTCCATAAATTCACTTCCTGCCATGGAGAAAAACGGCACCCCAGCCTCTCCCGCCACAGCTTTGGCAAGCAAAGTTTTTCCGACTCCGCTCGGACCAACCAAAAGTGCACCTTTGGGAGTGCGCGCCCCGATTTTTCTGTATTTCGCGGGATTTTTCAAAAAGTCCACAAGCTCCTCAAGTTCCTTTTTGGCATCATCAACCCCTGCCACATCCGCAAAAGTAATACTTTGCCGGCCTTTGGCAAAAATTTTGGCCCGGGACCTACCGAAAGAGAAAATATCCTGTGCTCCCTTACTCTGCGCCCGTAAAATAAAATAGAAGAAAGCAACCATAAGTATTATTGGCAGAACTATTCCGGCAGCGTCCCCTACCACTTTTGCTAAAGACTGATCGACAACTTCATAATTTACACTTGCAGGGTCAATTCCGGAATTTTTGAGAAGATCCGAAAAGCTTTCCGTATCTTCCTTAGTAGAGATTTTTGCACTCCCGTCTTTGTAAGTTACAAGAAGTTTGGTGCTATCAACGCTTATTTTATCGACTTTACCCGACTTAATATCGGTAAGAAGCTGTGAAACATTTTCTTTGTTGGAACTGCCAGCCGTTTGCACGGCGGCAATTATCCCAGGAATAACCAAAAAGATAACAAGAATTGTAAGAGCAATTGTCCAAAGATTAATTTTCAGTTTAAACTGAAATTGCTTTTTTCCTTTTGCCGGTTTCTTACCGGAATCTTGATTAAATAATTTTGTCGGATCCATACGGCGTCAATTATACCCGTTATCTCACTTTTGTTCCATTCGGGACCTTTTTTTGGAGCTTGAAAAGAACCGTGGGGGTTTCCCCGCCTGCATCAGCTGTGCTGGAAGCACTGCGGGCAGGCTCGTCTTCCTTCGGCACGGCCATTATCATCATTACCTCGCTCATTTCCTTATCAGGACCGATCTTTTTAGGTTCAAGATTAACCACAAACGGGAATTGCTTTCCCTCAAGGTCTTCCGGCTTGAAAAACTTCATAATACCAGCAAAAGCCTTCTTTTTCCCAATTTCGGGACCCAAATTAACTTCCATTCTGATAACCCAATGGCTCCACTCGGGAATTTCAGCTTTGACAACAGTACCTATGCGAATGTCCACTTTTGAAAAATCGTCAAAGGTTATCGTGTCCATGATTAATCTCCTTCCCTTTCCAAATACAGCCTCCCGTTTCGTCTATTCAAAAAGGCTTTGTGTTCCCCATCTATATCTTTTTTTCCACCTTCGTCGGCAATTTCGTCTATTAAATTAAGGAGAACTTCTTCTTTATTTTGCCGATATTCTAAGGGTGCTTCGTAACCCATTCCCGCCAACTTTTTTATTACTACATCTGCTTCCTGATAATCAGGCCCAACCCTCCTATCGCCCGAACCATTTACAAACTCTCTCTCAAATTCTTGACAGATACCACTTATGACCATCTTGTCAGCCTGGGATAGGTTGTGTACACCTAAGATATTTAACACTTGGCCCTCAAGAGTCCAAACTGGTTTGTTTTTCATATAAATCCCATCTTTTCTTTTACTTCTTTGATAGTTTCTTTGGCAATGGCACTCGCTTTTTCAGCTCCTTCTTTAATTATTTCATCAACCAGCGAAAGATCCTTTTCGTATATCTTCCTTCTTTCCTGAATCGGCTGGAGTTCTTTATAAATAGCCTCCGCAAGCTCAGCTTTCAGTGCCTGATACTTGATACCAGATACTCGATACTCCTTTTCATACTTTTTCCTTTTTTCTTCTCCCTCAAAAAGCTCAACAAACTGTAAAAGATTGGCCACTCCCCCTTTCTCAGGAATTTTATCTCCTTTACCAGAATCGGTCGGAGCCCCCAAAAGTTTCTTTTTTATCGTTTCCAGGTCATCCGTTAGAGAAATATAACTTCCTTCTACACTCTTGCTCATCTTCCCCTCCCCGCTTAACGAAGGCACATATTCACCTTTTGTGGCAAACCTTTTAGGCTCCGGAAAATCTGTTCCGTATTTTTCATTCATCTTTCTAGCGATTTCGCGGGCAACCTCAAGATGCGGTTCCTGATCAATACCGACCGGAACAAGACTCGCTTTGTAAAGAAGAATATCGGCAGCCATCAGGACCGGATAGTTAAGAAGGGCCATAGTTACATTATTCGGATGCTGGGCAACTTTTTCCTTAAAAGTCGGCAGGTGCTGCATCCTGGCAACTGATATTTCGGTCGAGAGAAGATGCGCCAGATAGGCATGTTCCGACACCTGCGACTGAGCGGTAATGATAGATTTTTCCGGGTCAAGGCCGCAAGCAAGGTAATCCATAATCACGTCTTTGGTATTTTTAGCCAGTTTCTCTTTATCAAAAGGCGTAGTTATGGCATGCAAATCCATAACCATGTAAATGGTTTCGTACTCAGGGTTATTTTGTAATTCCAAATAACCCTTGACCGCACCCAGATAATTACCCAGGTGCAGTCTCCCTGTTGCTCGTGTTCCCGAAAAAACTCGTTTTTTGCCCATACCGCTATTTTACTATTTACCTTCACATAAAGGAAATGAACTTTAAAAAAACTTTTATCCGCCTTCGCAGAAAATCCTGAGCGAAGCCGAAGGAATGAATGCGAAGTGTTTTTTCGCTTCGGCGGATTTTGCTCCGACGAAGCGTAGGAGAAGATACAACTAGCGTGAGCTAGTGGAGCTTCATTCTGAAGGCTCTGAAAATAAATCCCAATCAGGTGAAAAAACAAAATCTGCTCTGGTTTTTTCCAATCTTCCAACCAGTTGTCCGGGCTTTGGTAAACATGCTGTTTTTCCAGAATCAACAATCAATACTCCGTCCCCGACTTCTGCTCCCAAATCATAGAGTTCGTTTAATCTCTCTTTTCCGTCTAGATGAAGAGCCCCCTCATCTCCAATATTTAGACCCAGCTCCTTAGCCGATGGTGACATATGCCCGCCATTATATTGAAGGTGTCACTTTTGTCAACAAAACAGGTGGCAGAGGTGGAAATCGGACCCACGACCTCGGCGTTATGACAGATTCTGCGAACCTGACATGTCAACTTTAGTTGTCATAACGAAATCTGCATTTCGATATGTCACAAAATTGTGTGGCTACGACAGGAATCGAACCTGTGACCTTGGCGTTATGAATGCCACGCTCTTACCGACTGAGCTACGTAGCCGCGCAATTTTGTGTCATGAAGCGCGCTCTTACCGACTGAGCTACCCTGCCTCAAGCGTATTTTACCACGAGGTTATACTAAATGCTGAGTGGCAAGCTCCGCTTACCATTTTTATGACCTTTTTGTGCTATAATTGCCTCGTTAGTCTATATGCGGGGTAGTGTACGGCTGCACGTGAGGCTCATAATCTCGCAGGCTGGGTTCAACTCCCAGCCCCGCAACAAGTAATCCTATAGGTTGACTTTTGACTTCTTTGGTAGTACCATCACCCTATAAAGTTTGCAGAAGGAGGTATTTGCACCTCAGGTTTTGCTCTTTTATTTGAAAAAGCGTTTCACTCATACTCAAAGAAAGGAGTTAAATATGGGAACGCTAGCTGCGGGGATTCTCGTATTAGTAGCGGGGATATTAATTACCATGGCAGGGACCGTGGTGCCACTTGTTCTAGGAACGAGCAAAGAAATGTGGCACCCTAAAGTCGGGGTGGGAGTTAGCCTAGGTGGACTCGCCATAATGATAATGGGGGCTGGAATCATGATCTATGCCGCTCTAACTCTACCTCTACATTAAGAATCCCAAATCTCAAGAAGCCTTGCAAGGTCAAATCATTTTTTTCACCGACCCTCTGCAAGGCTTTATTTTTTATCAAGCCAGGTTTTATCGACTTAGATTAGAGCTGTATAAGGAAGATAACTAAGATTTGCTAAATCTACCTCAAATCAGGTAAGAACACTGGAGCTGATTGAGTCAGGAAATAGGTTCTAATTTCCTTCACCCCCCGCAACAAGAAGCTAAAAAAACAATTTTTCCCATTTTTTCCAGTTGGGATCAGGAAGAGTATCTTCTTCAACTGGCATCTGGGGCGCAAGTTTCCTTAAGACTTCCGCGTCCGGCAAAATTACAATCGCCTCCCCCTCCTTAACTAAACCAAGTTTGTCCCGAATCTCCTTATCAATAAATTCAGACCCTTGGGTCTGGGCAATTTGTGCCTCAAGTTTCAGGTTGTCCTCCTTCATCTTTTCCACTTTCTCCTTCTCCTTCTGGACTGCACTTTTTATACCGGACACTCTCTCTATATTTTTGACCGTAGAAACAAGCAAAAGGACAATCAAAACCCACACAGCTATCCCCAAAAGCTTTTTAGCCTTGATTTTGAGATTTTCTACTATTTTTCTCATGATATTCTAACAAGCTTCGCTTATGTCATCCTGTAATGTGTTGACATCCTAAAAATTTGGGTTATAATGGCGAAGCCATTAGATGAGGTGCACTGCACCGAATCATAATTATCTTTAGTATGACACAAGATCCAATCAAAAACCTGCTCCCGAAGTTTATCGAATCCCTTAAAGTAAAAGGGCGCTCTCCTGCAACAGTATTGGCCTACAGAAGCGACCTTGAACAGCTTGTGGAATATCTACTTAAGAGGCAGAAAGTTCTCCCTGAACAGGTTCGCCCAGATGATCTCGACTCTTTTCGCGACACTCTTTTGGCCGATAAATACACACCCAAATCGGTAAGCAGGAAGCTTAATGCTGTTAAAACTTTCTTCAGATGGATGATTTCGGAAAATATTATTACGTCCGATGTTTCTGCCTCCGTTGCCCATCCCAAGATTGAAAATACTCTTCCCAGGTTCTTTACACAGCTTGAATATAGAGCTTTAAGAGATGTTGTCAGAAGTGACACCAGAAATGCCGCCATAATTGAACTTATCCTGCAAACCGGACTTCGAATTTCCGAGGTTGCCAGCCTTAAAATCGCCAATGTGGGCAAGGATTCTCTAAAAATTGAGGCCTATGCCACACAACCGGAAAGAAACGTTCCTGTTAATAAACCCGCCACAGATGTTCTGAATTCCTATATGGTAATCCGACCTAAAGCCGATTCCCCTTATGTTTTTATCAGCAAGAACGGCAAGCCTTTGGCGGTCAGAAACATCAGGGCCTCAATTGCCAGATACGTTCAAAGGGCTGAGCTTCCCAACTATTCGGTAAATGACTTAAGAACCACTTTTATTGTTGAAAACCTTAAGGCTGGGGTTGACATTGTCCTTCTTTCTCAGGTTTCTGGGCACAAGCGCCTTTCTACAACCGAAAGGTATCTTGAGCTTGCCCAAATAACCGAGCCAGGCAAAAAGCAAACACTGATTGAGTTATAAAAATATGGTCGAAAATGAGGAAGTAATAAATTGCGCTGATAAGCGAGTCGTGAGGATTGAACCCGAATTAGGATTCTACGGCGATTGTATCCCCCAAGAAGGCTCAACTACTAAGCATTATAAGCCCCAATTAGAGATATCTGATATTACCGAAAAGAGGACTTTGATTTGTATGAACCCTCTCTGCCCGTTTAGTGGATATTCACCCTCTCAAGTTCGTGTCATCCAGTCTGCTGGAGGGCAAACTATTATCTTCAGAGAAGGCGGGGAAGACGGAATAATTTAAACAACTTCATTATCTGTGGGTGCGCATGGATTCGAATCCTTCGACTCCTTCGATTTCACTCAGGACAAGTTCGCTCAGGACAGTAGCCATCTCTGTGGATTCTGATAGAGTCGAACTATCCTCTGGTCTTTATAAGAGACCCGTCCTGGCCGATGAACGAAGAATCCAATGAGGCAATTATAACATTTCGCAGAACGTCACAAGCTCCGCTTATACCAAACCGAGGTTATTTTTTCTTGAACGCCTGAGGCAATTCTTCCCAATCTCTATTTTTCCTGATTTTGAGGTTTTTCTTCCAAACCGCGGATAGCGCCGATACGTCAACCCTCAATTTCTTGGCAAGTCCTAAAATTCCCACCATATCTTTGGGGAAACATGCACCCCCAAATCCCCTATCCCCATCCGGCCCGGGTACTCCCAAATGCGTACCGATTCTGGGGTCAGCCTCTACAGCCGCTCGGACATCCAAATAATTCACTCCAACCTTTTGGGCAAGATCGTAAAACTCATTTGCAAGGAGAACTTTCGAAGCCAGCATGAGGTTACTCATATACTTTGCAAGTTCCGCGCTACCCGTATCAATTATGTAATAAGGTTGGTCCTTGGGAAGAATTGTTTCATAGAGTTTTTGGACCCTTAGTCCCACATCGCGGCTCTCACAGCCGATCACGGTTCTAAAAGGTTTAAGAAAGTCGGCGTTTGCATTCTTCTGAGTTAAAAACTCGGGATTCATAACAAAATTAACCCCGGGGTACTTCTTCGCAAGCTCCTTTGCCGTTCCCGGAAGGGAGGTTGACTTAATAATCAAAACCTTGTCCTCCGAAGCCTTGGCAAAGGATGGATTAGTAGCAACTTGTGCAACAACCTCTTTGACAATACCCATGTCCATTCCGGAATAATCATCAAATATGGGGGTCGGAACACAGACAAAAATGAAGTCACTTTCCTTAATTACCTCGTCCAGTGTGTTGGGACTTTCTTTATATTTGTCATACCAAAAGACTTTATTTTCGGGGTTAGTAGCAAATCCCTCCCCAGTAGCCCGACCCACATATCCGTAACCGATCACTCCGATATTCATATGCTAGAAGAATATCATAGCTTCGCCCTGCGGGCAACCTCCGCCTCAACAAGCTTTACATCGCGCCCATACTTAAGTCTGCTCATCTCTTTAATTATTTCCGCAACTCTTATGTTTTCCATCGCCTTAATTTTGCCCAGATCTTTGGTAAGATCGAGTGAAAATGGCGGAACAGGCTCATTATTAACAATGGTTTTAACATAAGCATGATACCTTTCAACATTAAGAAGATCGTCCTCGCCAAACGTTGGGGTAAATTCGTGTTGCAGATAGTTTGCGTCGGTCACCCCCACGCGGAAAGAAATTATAGTTCCGACATTACCAAACACTGCATTTTTAACCTCCTCTTCAACCTGCCCTATAAACTGATTGGCAACACAAAGCCCGAGCCTATATTTTCTGGCCTCGGAAAGAATAACTGCGAAGTCCGGTGTGGCAAAGTTTTGAAACTCATCAACATAGAGATAAAAATCCCGACGGGACTCAACGGGAACATCTGCTCTGCTCATCGCTGCCATAAGAATTCTCGGAACCAAAATAAGCCCTAAGAAATTAGAATTCTCCTCCCCAAGTTCTCCCTTTGCCAAATTAATAAGCAAGATTTTTCCTTCATCCATAATTTTCCTAAAATTAAAAGATGAAACGGACTGACCTATGATATTTCTAATAACTTTATTGGTAACAAAACGCCCAAACTTGGAAACTGTATAATCCAAGACCTCAGACTTATGGAAATCCGCAGTTTGAGCTATCTGGTCCGTCCAATAACGTCTGACAATGGGGTCAGTAACCTTTGGAAGAAGTTCCTGAACAAATCTCGCATCCGTCATAATCCTCATGACTTCAACGAATGTGTTACCCGGCTCAGCCATTGCCGTAAGCATTGCATTTCTGACACCATGTTCAAATCTGGGCCCGACAATTCCGGTTTTGTATGGATCAAAAAGCTTGTACATCATATTAATTACGGCAGTTGCGGCAAAATGCTTTTCATCCTCGGTTTTGGCTTCAAGAAGGTTAAGTCCCATGGGCCGCTCTGTATCGCTCGGGTTAAAGTAGATCACATCCTCCGCTCTCTCCGGAGGAATTAGTTTCATAATATCCTGTAGCGCATCTCCGTGGGGATCCATAAAGCAAAGGCCTTTACCTTCTCGAATATCTTGAAGGATCATATCTTTAAGCAGTTCGGATTTTCCGGTGCCGGTTTTCCCGATGACATAAATATGTCTCATTCTGTCTTCGTTACCTATATAAACCTGCCTTTTTAACCCTCTATAAGCACTGCTCCCAAGATAAAGTCCTTCAGTGAGAATTTGCGAAGGAGCCGGAGCTGTTTTTGAGTTCAGCCAAAAAAGGTGCGGGGTTGTAATTTGTTTATTCGGGAAATGGAAAATTGTTGCCAGCTCCTCAGAGTTAAGTATTGAGGCGTGGTTTCCGAAAAGATTAAACATCGGCTGGTACCTATACAGGAAATCTTCCATAAACGCCGCTTTCCTGTATATTTTGCGGCTTTTAAGGTTATTAAGCTCTCCCGCAAACTGTGCCAGGGAACTCCCTATATTCGCCACATGGCTTTTGGCAGATTCCTCATTTTCCGATACCGCAATCACCCTAATTGAAGTTTCAAACCCGGGTTTTCCAACTTTTCCTTCAACAGCTTCCAAGGTCTTTGCTGAAGTGGAAAATTTCGCTTTCTCCGGATCACTCTCCTGTTTTTTAGTGTCGCTTATAAACTTACTTCCCTCTTTCTGCCAGGCAGAATCCGTCGGAGAAATTATGATTTGTATTACTGCCGCCTCTCCCGGCCCCATCTTGGCGAGGGCCGAGGTAATTCCAAGCATTGGATCGGTTGGCAAATCTTTAAAAGTCTTGAGCGGGTAAAAATTGCTTTTGCCAAGTTGAAAAGATTTATAAGCAACCCTTCCTTCAGTACCAAAAATATTGTATTCATCAACTTCAATAATCTCGGCATCCGAATAGGCGCCATTTATTTGCTTTTCTACCGCGTCCTTAAGTCTTTTGGGCACCCAAACGTAGAAACGAATATCTTCAAGCTTTGCAACAATTTCAAAAGAAATGGCAGGCTGCACCGAAAACCTCTCCCACCAACCTCCTTTTTTCATCGAATACAAAGATGAAAATAGCTGTTCCATAACATCTATCTTAATTTCATTGTTTCTGGGAACCGCGACCTGAAGAAGAACCGAGTCAATTGAGTTTGCCTCCCTGTCCCTATTTTTAAAATAAATAAAAACTGCATATCCCAGAGCAACCAGTAAAAAAATAAACAAAGCTATGGCAACCGCCGCGAATATTATGCCTGTGAAATTAATTGAATCTAAAAACATATTATTGACTCTTTCCTAATACCTGCCAGCCAAAATGCAGCGCTTTTTTGATAACCCGAATCCAAAACGCACCCAACCAAGTTAAAGACGATGTAATTGACCCTTTTGACCAAGTAACAAGGGTCGGATTGTCCGCAGGGGGCTGAACAGTAATAACTTGAGTTGGAGGGGTTTGAATAAGGGGCTGCCCCGTGTCACTTTTTACCTGAGCCTTAAATGTTTTTTGGACAACTTTGACTCCCGATTGTCTTAGAGTCTCGGGAACAATAAATTCGGCTTCTTTGTTTATTTCCTGAGCTTGCGGCTCGGGTTTTGGAATTTCAGGTGTTGCCGCCATACAAAATCATTGTATATCAGAAGGCTACCTCCTCCAAGCCTTTTCTTTGAAGCCTAATTTATAATTCACATCTCTCGCCTTTATAAAAAGATAATCAGACAAACGGTTAAAAAAAATTAGGATTGCCTCGGATATTTTTTCCTCCTTAGATAAAGACACTAATGACCTTTCTGCCCTCCTGGCAACTGACCTGGCAAAGAAAAGAAGCGCTGCTTTTGGATCTCCCCCGTAATAAATAAAGTTTTTTTGAACTGGCAAAATCTTCTCAAATCTATCAATTTCTTTTTCAAGTTTTCCCGCTTTTGTTTTGCCAAAATGAAGTCTGGTTCCTGCTAAGATTGCATTTATTGTAAAAAGGTCTTCTTGAATATCTGTTAGTCCTCCGACAACACCAAGAAGCGAATTTAGCTCATCGATGGCTCCAATTGTGTTGATTATTTTTGAAGACTTGGAAATGTTTACAAGTTTTTTTGTTTTTGGATCAAAAACTCTAGATTCTCCTTTGTCTCCCGTTTTTGTATAAATAGCCATTTGCCGCTATTTTACCAAATTCTGATTTGGCAAGCTTCGCTTACCAGGGCCCTGACTGGCCAAACTCTGCTTAACATTCTGAGTGTCCGCAAGCATAGCACTTAGCACAGCCTTCTTCGTAGACAAGAGCCGAGGCTCCGCATGAAGGACAAATATCACCGGCTTTATTCAAAATTTCAGCCGAAGCAGGTGTGGGACCAGGTACAGTCATGGTATCTTGCAATGCCACATTGTATACCACTGCACCAGCTCCAACTTGCAAATTAGATTCTCCGTTTGGCTCGGTCTTTCCGTTTAGAGACAATTCTGCGTGATTTTCACCGTTGAAACCAAAGTGCAATGATAATGCCTTTGCAACCGCATCGGGAAGAGATCTTATTTTATTCGGGCCAAAACCAACCGATCTCCCTCCACCAATGTTCCTGAGCTGGTCAACAATTTCGCGGGCTCTCTCCATTGCAGGAAGATGATTACCAAACCTGAGTGTCGTTGAAATCATTCTCCCAAGGGCCTCGGCCATGGCTGCAACTTCACTTCCGGCTTTGCCGATTGTTATAAATACTTCAAACGGATTCCCTGCAGAATCTTGATTTACTGTAATAAAAGCAACTCCCAAAGGGGTCGGGATTCTATATGTTGCCCCATCAACTCTAAGCGGTCTTTCAAGCGTTACCTGCTTTGGTGCGTCCTTCTGATTCTCCTCAACTTTGGATAAAACTCCAGCCCTACTGCCATCCCTGAAATAAGTGATTCCCTTGCACCCAAGTTCATAAGCCAACCTATACAGCTTTTTAACATCATCGACTGAATGGGAATTCGGAGCATTTACAGTTTTGGAGATTGAGGAATCTGTCAGGTTTTGGATAGTTGCTTGTACCCGAACATGATCCTCCGGGGTAAGCTGGCTCGCACTGACAAAATAATCAGGAATGGGTTCGGTGGGGTGTGCATCAAGCCATTTTTGATAAAGAGGATGATTAACAATATGCTCCCCCGTTCTGTCGTTTCTTCTATATGTAAACTCGTAAACAGGCTCAATTCCGGAAGAAACTCCGGCAAGAAGGGAAATCGTTCCGGTTGGAGCTTGGGTCAAAATTATCGCATTTCTTATACCGTTTTTGGCAATTAATTTTTTGATTCTTTCTGGAAGCTTTTTAATAAAAGCTCCCTGCAAATATTTTTCTTTATTAAATCCGCCGAAAGATCCCTTCTCTTTAGCCAAAAGTGCGGATGTTCCGTAAGCATTATCACGAATAGTTTGATAGATTTTCTCAATTACGGGAATTGACTCGCTACTTCCGTACTTAATCCCCATTTTAATAAGAGCATCTGCAAGTCCCAAGGTCCCTAAACCGGTTCGCCTAACATTAAACTGCGCTTTTTTATTTTCTTCGTAGAAATAGTAGTTAGCATTCACAACATTATCCAAAAATCTGGTAGCTACAGCCGCGTGTTCTCCAAGAGATTGATAATCCATTACTCCGTCTTTAACAAAAGCTGCTAAATTAAGGTGCCCTAAATTACACACGCCCCAAGCTCCAAGTCCTTGTTCTCCGCAAGGGTTTGTAGCAATTATTTTTTCGAAATACCAGGTGTTGCTTAATTTATTGTATCTGTCAATAAATACTACTCCCGGTTCTGCCGATTTCCAAGCTGCCTCAGCGATTAAACCCCAAATCGCCCTGGCTCTAACCGTTTTATGAGTTATTAGCGGATAACCTTTCGATCTCCATTTTTCTATATCCCCATCCCATTCTTCATCGTATTTATAAAAAGAGGTGTCGGGAAAAACCAAATCCCAATCAGCATCTTTGGCAACAGCTTCCATAAACGCATCGGAAATACAAACCGAAAGATTGGCTCCGGGAATTTTGGTTAAATCCTGTTTGACCGTAATAAATTCCTCAACATCGGGGTGCCAATCATTAATCATGAGCATCAGGGCTCCACGTCTGCTTCCACCCTGTTGGATTACATCATGATTGGCTGTTGAGTAAAGGGCAGCCCAATTAACAGGGCCAGAGGAGGTTCCATTTATTTTCCTTACCCTTGAGCCGCGTGGTCTTAATGATGATAGATTTGCCCCAACCCCTCCACCTCTAGCTTGAATTTCCACAGTAACCGTAATGTTTTCCATAATTCCCCCACGGCTATCGCGAGGTGAAGGAATAACATAACAGTTGTAATAAGTAACTTGATAAGGGGTCCCCGCTCCGGAAAGAATACGTCCCGCAGGAACAAACTTAAAATCCATCATTGCGGAATAGAATTTTTCCTCCCATTCTTTTCTTAAAGCAGACTTTTCCTGCTGCGAAATTCCCCATGCGACTCTCCTCCACATCTGTTCCGGATACTTTTCAAGAGGCTTGCCCTCCTCATCCCTCAGAGAATATCTATCCAAAAAGACATCAGCTCTTATGCCTTCCAAAATAGTTGGATTTTCCGGGGCCTCGAAAACAAAATCTTTGTTTGAAATAGTTTTTTCGCTGTGACCATTTGATAACCTCACCTTTTTGGCTACTTTCATCTTTGTTTGTAATACTTGTTGCATATTTTTATCTTCAACTACAAATTTCAAGAGCCATACAACTCGTTGTATGTGCGATTGAACCTAGAGCTACAAAAACCTACATTGTAGGTTTTTCTATTAATTTCTCAAAATCGCTTAGGTCCTCAAATTCAAGGTAAACACTCGCAAATCTAAGCCAGGCAACCTTATCAATTTTCTTTAGCCTTTTAAGCACCGCATTTCCGATAACTCGAGTCGAAATCTCCTGCTTCTCGCTTCTAAGCATCTCACGTTCTACCTGGTCAACTACATCATCAACAAGGTCAAGAGAAACCGGTCTTTTTTCAATCGCCCTTAGTATTCCTCTTTTTACTTTCTCCTTATCGAAGACTTCGCGCCTTCCGTCCTTTTTTATTACCCAAAGGAAGCTTCTTTTAACCTCTTCAATTGTGGTAAACCGCTTACCACACTTTCCACACTCTCTTCTTCTCCTTATTGAGTTCCCGTCTTCACCGGTTCTGCTCTCCAAGACGCTTGTGTCTGCCGCCCCGCAAAAAGGACATTTCATGAATGAAAAGTAAAAACTCTACAACTAGTGATGAGAATGATTTTCAAACACTACCCCTAGACTGTCAAGTAGTAAGATTTTGCTCAAAATATATCAACCCAGGCGTAAGGCGTGCCTAAAGGTTTAATAATTCCTGAAGTTTTTGCGGGAATTTTATAACGAGGTGTTTTGGGTGCTTTAGATAAGAGTATAAAAAATGAGGCGAAAGGAACGATTAATCCCCATCAAACGGGTTAATCGGAACTGGTAACCCTCTGGAATTTAGAGCATCTCTTGCCGCTTTGTAGGCATTTTTCGTGTAATCTTCAGTTTTAACGACAAGCGGTTTGCCATCCTCTGGTACTAAAGATATCAAACTCTCTATAACCTGCCTATGCTTCAGGGATGCGGTCGCTAGTCTTTCCAAAAAAGCAGAGGTATCATAACCCTGTGACCTGGCGATAGTCTCCTGGGCAACCGCAACTTCCAGATATTTCTCGCCTTTTGTCAAGGTGGAAATAGCAATATCCGGTTTTTTGTTTTCAAAAAGGGTTTGAGCAGACATAAGCCTCTTATCCGAAAAAAGAAGGGCCAGTTCCGCCCTTTTAAGTGGTGATGATGTTATAAAATACCAAATCCTGTCTCTTGCGGCTTTAAAAACCCAAAGTGGACTATCGGGTAAAACACTCCCCTCATAGGGCATTTGGTAATCAATTTGCGGGGCCTCTACCCCCAGAACAGAAGAACCCGAAGTTTTGACCGTAAATGAATAAGAAATTGAGGTTGATTGCAAAATCGAAACCGAAAGAATTGCGAAAGCAAAGGCAAAAACCGATGAAACGAGTAATAACTTTTTCAACATTCGGTAAGGATAATGGTAGTTCTATGCTGAATCTAAGTCAAGTAAAGTGAAGTAATAAAATTATTATTATCTCGCCGAACCTTTTGCAGTGATCCTTAATTTATTTTCGGGTGTAAAAACCAAATTTAAATCAGTTACCCTGGCTCCCCGCTGCCCCATCTCAGTGTCCATGACACTTCTAAATGTTTCGTTAATCTTTTCGCCTTCAATATAGGGTGCTAAAAAATCTCGGGGTTTGATAATCATAAAAAGTGTTTCGGGCGCCACATCTAACCGCATAGTTCTTAGTTTTCCAGCAGGTTGACCATCTGATCTATTTACATTTTCTAAACCGAATGCCGCCGAAATGCCTACTTTAGGATTCATAAAACCAACTTTTTTACTAGCAGTGATATCTGTCGCCACACTACCCTTACCATTTTCTATCTTCACATCTAATCTATTTATCTGCGCAGTAATCCCCTGCTTTTTCATTTCAGTTTCGGATTGCCGAAGCATTGACCTTATCAGACCATCAAGATCTCCACCAGAAAATTCTGTAGTAAAAGTACCTTCCTTTTTTAATCCCAAAGCACCGTCTTCAAGAAGTCGATTAAAACCACCGGATACTGTTTCCATGGCCGTAGTTTAGTTCTCCTTCTTCTTCTTTGTCAACCTTACCTAACCCCACTCTATTTTTCAACCTGATTTTGTTTTTATCACCCATTGAAGTTGCCACCTGAAATTATAGTGATTTGTTGAAAGGGAGACCGGAACTGACCGTAGGGAATTCCAGAGGGTAACCATCCCTCAACAAATCACGTCAAGAAATTTCTGGAAAAACTTCATCTGGGTATCTTTTCTTCCCAATACTTCTTTGGACAAACAAAGAAGTATTGAAATTATCTGCTTGGGCAAGCAAAAATGAATAATTACCTAAAAAGTATAATTGGCCACTCCCAAAGGACATGAAGAAAAATAGAGCCAGAGACATTTTTGGTTCTGGCAAAAATAAACGCCGACCCAAGTCCAAAAATGGCTGTGAGAATCAGGTAGGTAATACCTTGGGGAAAGGTGTAACCCCAAACAAAGAAAGCAATCGGGATATGAATCGCTGTCCAAAGAATTGTAGTAACTATATTGGCATTCCATTCGTTTTTCATCACAAACCATAATCTATTAAAAACGTATCCTCTAAAGGCAGTTTCTTCAGAGATTGCTGTAGCAAAAGAAAGTCCTAAAGAAGCCATCAAAGGCATCGAACCGATGTTTGCCCCAAAGTGAAATCCGCCATACTTCAAAAAGTTTGTAAATAAGCCTTCTGCCACAAAAATTATTCCAAGTCCTATTGATAAATAAATAGCGGGGAAAAGATTTTTCAAAGTAAATCCTAACGAGGTGATACCAAACCCTTCTTTTTTGACAAACCAAAAAAGCGGAACCAGCCAGATAATTGGCTTCACAAAAAGCTCTTCAACCTGATCGGGAAGCTGGAAAAGAAAACGATAAAAAGCCCAAACTAGGATCAGATAAACCGAGTAAATCGTAACATTTTTTATAATCGCTGTTTTGGCTACCATGGATCAATTACCAATATATACCAATGCCACAAATAAATACAAATGCCCAATTGGGAATTAGAAATTGGTAATTATTTGTACTTATTTGGAATTGATACTGCACTCTTTGAATGCTTCATCAATTGCACCAATTATCATCTCTATTCTTTGACCTGCCTCCGAAAGTGTTATTGTATTTTTCTCGTTCGGGAACCAATGAAATGTTAAATTTCGGGAAAGCCTCCATGCTTCCCAAAGTTTGTCGGCAAGAGCTCGCCCCTGGCAATACTGAACAAGTTTGTCATATACACCTTCGCGTTTTAATTCCTTCGGAAGCGACGGATTAAGAGCCTTGCCAATTCTAAAGTGTTTGCCGTAATAATCTTCTTCGCTTATAAGCTTCATGTCCAATAAAAGCTTCTTCAAAAATCCTTCATACGCCTTTGCAGCCGGAAACACCACGAATGAGTAATCATCAAATTCCCTCTTTCCGCCAGGAAGATCTACTCCCCAACCTTTTATATCGCCATATATAAATTCGGAGGTAGTCAGTAACTTTTGGAGATCTTCGCCAAGATAACCCCACCAGGATCTTCGTTCAAGCTGTTCCAATGTTTCCATTCTAATTAGACATTGTATCAAAAATATTTTGGACATACTGCTACAATTATGTATAATCCGCAAGTCGCATGAAAAAAAAATTTTCTTTCATTAACGGCAAGATTAAAAAGCTTTTTACTACCCGCCGAGGGATAAAAGGTCTGGTTTATTGGGGATTATTGCTGGGGATCGGGATCTACCTTTTTTGGGGGATTCCCCTACCCACCCGGCTTACCTCGGAAACTCTTCCTGTCTCAACAAAAATTTTTGACAGAAACGGAAAACTGATTTATGAAATCTACACCGATAAAAAAAGAACACCAGTCAAGTTAAGTGATGTACCGGTTTACTTTAAAGACGCAACAATTTCGATTGAAGATAAAGATTTCTACAAACACCAGGGACTTTCTTATACGGGGATTGCACGCGCAATTTATAACACCATTTTCAAACATGAGCTTCAGGGCGGGTCTACCATTACCCAACAGCTAGTAAAAAATGCGCTTCTATCAGACGAGAAGACTATCAGGCGCAAGGCGCAGGAAGTTGTTTTAACAATGATTGTTGAGGGAATTTACACCAAAGACCAAATATTGGAAACGTATCTCAACACGATTCCTTACGGCGGAACCGCTTATGGAGTCGAGGCGGCAAGCGAAACTTATTTCGGGAAACCCGTTAAAGATTTAGACCTTGCCGAATCTGCCCTTTTGGCGGGACTGCCCCAAAGGCCTTCAACCTACTCGCCCTTCGGGGCCCATCCCGAACTTGCAAAGAGCCGCCAGGAAGAGGTTCTCAAACAAATGGTTGCAAATAAATACATTACCCATGATGATTCAAATAAAGCCGACGAGGAGCCTCTAAATTATGCATCCACTAGTCCTCCCCAAGCTCCGCATTTTGCCCTTTGGATTAAGGAACAGCTTGCCGACAAATACGGTGATAAAACAGTGGAGCAAGGGGGGCTCCGAGTTTATACAACGCTGGATCTTGATATCCAGAACCTGGCTCAACAAGCGGTTGCTACCGAAGTCGGTAAACTCAAAAAGCAAAACGTTGGCAACGGTGCCGCAATAGTTACACGTCCCGGAACGGGTGAAATTCTCGCAATGGTCGGCTCAAAAGACTACTTTGCATTAGATGAGGATGGGAAGGTAAATGTCACTCTTGCCTCTCGTCAACCCGGAAGCTCTATAAAACCCTTAAACTACGCCTTGGCACTAAAAGACAAAAAAATTACTCTAGCCACAACCATTGCCGACGTGCCTACCTGCTTCAATGTCATTGGACAACCAACCTATTGTCCTGTAAATTACGACAATACATTCCACGGACTGGTAGAGGCGCGATTTGCATTGGGAAATTCATACAATATCCCTGCAGTCCGGGTTTTGGCTCTAAACGGAGTCGATAATTTTATCAACTTTGCAAAACAAATGGGTATAACCACCCTCACTGACCCCGGTGGCTACGGGCTTTCAGCAACTTTGGGAGGCCTTCTTGTTAGGCCTTATGACATGGCGACTGCGTTTGGGGTTTTTGCAAATCAAGGAATCGAACAGCCGCTTACCGCCATAACCAAAGTTACCGACTGGAAAGGAACTACTCTTGAAGAGTATGATCCAACAAAAAATACTCTTACGGGCACCCGGGTTTTGGATCCAACCGTAACTTTCCTTATATCTCATATCCTTCTAGATAACAACGCCAGGAGCGCCGCTTTTGGCACCTCTTCTTACCTAAATGTATCCGGACATCCTGAAGTTTCGGTCAAAACCGGAACCACAAACGACAGGCGTGATAATTGGACTGTCGGCTACACCGCGGATGCCGTAGTTGTTACCTGGGTCGGCAATAATGACAATACACCGATGAGCGGGGCCGTATCAGGGATTTCGGGAGCTTCACCCATTTGGAATAAGATAATGAAAGCAGTTTTGGATAAAGCAGAGAAAGGAGCTTATGATCCAAGCGAAAAAGGACATGCTTGGCCAAAACAACCGGATGGAGTGGTTGGTGCTACGGTTTGTTCAGATACGGGAGGGGCTCTCCCATCCCAAGATCTGGGTAATCCCGGATGTCCAACAAGATTCGAGTATTTCTTGGACGGAACCGTGCCAGCCACACCAAACGTAGTTAACCAGGATATTCAAATAAATAACATCACAGGGCAACTCGCCGCTCCAACTGATCCTCCCGACCAAATTCACACGGAAAATCGCCCAACCTACACCGACCCTGACGGAACTCTCTACTGCCTGACTTGCCCCATTGCTTCCGCCTCGGCAACAATCAAGTATCCTCTCCACTAGCAGTAGCTGTCTTTCCTTTCAATTTACTGCTACAATTCGCAACAAAATGATCAAGGCAGTCAGGCGCATACTAATCCTTACTGGCAAACCGCTTTATTTCCTACTTTCCCGCTTGATCCTTGGCCTAACTATACTTCTTTATGCAGCCGCTCAAACCGGCAAAAAAAGAAAAAAAACAAAGTCAAAGATTATCTACAAACGCTTTGAATTTCCCAAGCTAAAGTTCCCAAAAGTAACTTTCCCTAAACTCCGACCACCCAAAATTGGACCAGAATTAAAACTCGAAAAACTTAAAATCACACTTTTTGAGCTGAAAATTTTATCTAAATTAAAAAAACGCTTCATCAAAAAATTAACACGTTTACAAAAGCTTCAGCTTAAAGTCAAAGTAAGGCTGATTGTTACTTCCATAGCCATACTCTCTTTAATCTTTTATTCCTATTTTGCTATTTTCAGAGGCCTTCCCTCCCCGAAAGAACTTGAGGCCAGGCAACCTGAGGTATCTACCAAAATTTATGACAGAAACGGCAACCTTCTATACAAAATTTATAAAGACCAGAATAGAACCATCGTATCTTTAACACAGATTCCGCCCCACGTCAGATTTGCCACCTTGGCAGCTGAAGACGCCGAATTTTACACCCACCCGGGTTTTTCAATTAAGGGAATTTTCCGTGCAATTGTTCAAGACCTCGAGACAGGATCTATACAGGGCGGCTCCACAATTACTCAGCAACTAGTCAAAAATACCCTTCTTACTCCGGAAAAAACCATAACCCGCAAAATTAAAGAACTTATTCTATCAGTTGAGGTAGAGGCAAGTTATACCAAAGATCAAATTTTGGATATGTATCTTAATGAAGTTAGCTACGGGGGCACAGCCTATGGAATTGAAGAGGCAGCAATGTCCTACTTTGGAAAAGACGTGAGTGATTTGGACCTTTCCGAAGCGGCATTCCTGGCGGGACTACCTAAAAGCCCAACTACCTACTCGCCATTCGGACCCAACCCAAGCCTCTCATTTCAGAGACAAAAAGAAGTTCTACATCTAATGGTGGTAGACAAATTCATTACAAGCGATCAGGAGCAGGCAGCAGAAAATGAAAAATTAACTTTCATACCAAATAAAACCGAGATCAAAGCCCCACATTTTGTCATGTATATTCGGCAGCTCCTTGTTAATAAATACGGAGAAGACATTGTTGAAAAAGGAGGCTTGGAAGTAACTACAAGTCTTGGTCTAACTATCCAAGAAACTGCAGAAAAAGTAGTCCAGAGTGAAGTCGAAAAACTAAAAGGACTCTATGTGGGCAACGGTGCAGCTCTTGTAGTTAACCCGCAAACCGGAGAAATCCTTGCAATGGTTGGCTCAAAGGATTATTTCGATATTTCCCAAGATGGAAATGTTAACGTCACAACCAGCCTAAGACAACCCGGCTCATCAATTAAGGTTGTAAATTATGCCTATGCACTGTCCCACGGGTACACGCCGGCAACAATAATTGATGATTCTCCGATTACTTATTCCACACCAGGCACGTCTGCCTATTCACCGGTCAACTACGACGGCCAGTTTAGGGGGCCAATACCGCTCCGAAGCGCCCTCGCCCAAAGCCGGAATGTTCCTGCCGTAAAAGTTTTGGCAAGTTATGGAGTTGGGAAAATGGTGACCCAAGGACAAGAAATGGGAATAACCACCTGGGTCGACCCGTCGGATTATGGACTATCTTTAACCCTTGGGGGAGGTGCAGTAACAGCGCTTGATTTGTCGAAAGTTTATTCCACCATTGCAAATTATGGAAAACAGCCTGATCTGCTCCCAATTTTGCAAGTTAAAGATTATAAAGGCAGGCTTTTGGAAAAAAACAGCCCCACGGTAACCCAGGCAGTTGATCCCAGAGTCGCATTTATCCTTACCGATATTCTAAAAGACAATGTCGCACGGGCTCCCGAATTTGGATATAATTCATATCTTGTTATCAAAGATCACCCTGAAGTTGCTGTTAAAACCGGAACGAGTAATGATCTAAGGGACAACTGGACAGTGGGCTACAACCAAAACTACTTGGTGCTTACTTGGGTCGGCAATAACGACAATTCCCCAATGAGCCGGGTTGCCTCAGGAGTTACAGGAGCTTCACCCATTTGGAATAAAATTATGTCGGCAATCCTCTCCGATAAACCTTCAATTGATTGGAAAGTACCCGACGGAGTCAGTAAAGTAAATATCTGTTCTATTACCGGAACTCTTCCCTGTGACGCCTGTCCAACCAAACAGGAGTGGTTTTTGGATGAGACGAGGCCGACAAAATATTGCACACCTGAGCAGATTCAAAAAATTACGAATCCAACTCCAGTACCCGGTCAAAATCAAATTCTGGATAGCGGAGCGAGCACGCAATTTACGCGCTGACTTCTTTGAAAAGAAGGTATATCGGAAGAATAAAAAGCCCGCCGGCAAGAGCCGTTAGAATAGAACCAATTCCAAAAGGAATAATACTTAAAATAATCTCGACAGCAGCAGTAAAAGCACCAAAAACAATCAAACGCCCCAAAAGTTTCCAAAATCTTCCTTTTGCCAACTGTCTACTTGCTACCAAGGCTTCCTTAATTCCAAGGTCGGATTTTATAATCATAAAACGACTGAAGGCAAACCAAACAAGGAAGAGCACCCCGGGAATAATAAGCAAAACAAATCCTAAAACCTCAATAAGGAAAAAAATGACGCTGAAAAGCAAAAATACCCAATATTTCTTCCAGCCTGAGCCAAAAGCACTTTTGACCGAAAGTGTCCCTCCTTCTACAACTTTGCCAACAGCAACTATTCCTGAAGCCGCAACAAATACATAAGTCAGTAAGTACAAAATTTGCAAAACCGCCGCCACCGGTGTTACCCAAAAAGAATTTGAGTTTATAATGGAGCTTGGAACATAGTGCTGCACCACGGAAATAATCGAAAACGGGACAAGAGGTAAATAAACCTGTATTAAATAAAGAAGGTTTTCCTTTTTGGAAAAAAGACTGAGAGCTTTTTTTATCAGATCAAAGGGTGACGAAAGTTTTCTCATCTTAAACTCTATTTCTTCCCGACTATTATAGTTTCCTCCTTAAAAATATTCAAAGATTTAAGATCAATTTTCGGAAAACCTGGGTGCAGCCCGCCTTTTTCGGCACCAATTGCCAAGATAGCCGAAACAATAACGGTAACAAGGAGAATAATAAGCACTACCAATCTCTCCTTCTTACCCCAAGATTTGGGGGGTTCTTTTCTCTTTCTTTTGTTCTCTGGTCTTAGATCTCGAAATTTTTTTGTAAGTCTCCTGTCCTCCCTGTCTTCTTCCTCATTAAATGCATCTTCATCTTCAAAGTCTTCATCTTCATTTCTTCCAAAAAGTGCCATGTGTTTTTTACTCGAAAGAGGTTATTTTCTCCTTATATCCCATACTTTCTCATCAACCATATTTTGGGGTTTAGTACCGGAAAGGGTGTCGACAATAGCGGCTACTGCCTGCTCCCCCATTTTATTCCTTGCTTCCCAAGTAGCCGAGGCGATGTGCGGGGTAGTTATCACACGCGGATTATCAATAAGCTCTGGGGAGATATTAGGCTCGTTATCAAAAACATCCAGTGCCGCTCCCGCTATTTGTGCGTTTGCAAGAGCATCAACCAAATCCCTCTCATCAACAACCGGGCCTCTTGAGGTATTAATCAAAAATGACCCCTTTTTCATCTTGGCAAAAGTAACTTTGTTCATCATGTGCCGAGTTTCAGGAGTTAGAGGAACGTGCAACGAAACAAAATTACTTTCTTTTAGAAGTTCATCCAACGAAACAAACCTTACCCCCAAATCCGCCTCAGCAGCAGGGTCCGGTTCATGTTTATTGTAAAGAAGGGTCATTTTGTATCCTTGCGCTCTTCTGGCAACCATAGATCCAATTCTACCGAGGCCAACAATCCCTAAAGTTTTGCCTAAAAGTGTGGTACCTATAAAAATATCAGGTTCCCAGCCTTTATAAGCACCATGCCTGGTTGCCTCGTCAGCCTCAACAATCCTACGGGCCAAGGCCAAGATTAATGCCCATGTATGCTCCGCAACAGCCTCATTAACCTCATCCGAGGGGGTATTTGTAACAATAATTCCACGCTTTCCGGCAGCCTCAACATCTATATTGTCAAACCCGACCGCATAGTTACTGATTATTTTCAGTTGTGGTCCTGCCGCATCCATTACGTCCCCGTCAATCTCGTCCGTAAGAAGGCATAAAACTGCATCCACACCTTTTATTCCTTCTAAAAGCTCTTCGGGTGTAAGAGATCTACCAAATTCGGAGATAGAAACTTCATTTCCGTTAACCTTTAATTTTTCTAAGGCTTCCCCGGGAATCTGTCTTGTTACAAAAATCTTCATGATATTATTAAACTTCTTACTTGTATCACAAGCTCCGCTTATGACATTCATAATGACATATCAGCATTCAATTTCCTGAATGCTGTTATAGTGCTAATTAAAATTGTACAACATTTACCCCGCTGCTTTTACATCGGGTAAGCCACTCGTCCATTTCACTAAGTTTCAAAAGTCCTCTTTGCGAACCTGTATAGCCGATAACTGAGGCAGAATTGCAAGTTCCCCAAAGGAGGGCTTCATCTAGACCTTTTCCATGAATTAGAGCTGACAAACATCCCGACCCAAATGCATCCCCCGCGCCAGTCCTTTCGTAAGCATCCACCGGCAAAATCCCAGCCTTCAAAAACCTGCCATTAATACTGTCGTAGGCAAAAGAACCATTTCCTCCATCGGTAATCACGCAAATTTTCGGTCCTAGTTTATTAAGTGCTATCAGGAGTTCCCTTTCCTTCCCCGCGGATTCTCCAAAACCGGTCAATTTTTCCGCCTCCTCCCTATTTACATAAATAATGTAAGTCCTGAGAACAATACCTTTGATAGAATCATAGCCCTCTCTAAACTGCCAACTTCCCGGATTAAAGGCCAGCTTAATCGCAGGGTTTTTATTTAACCACTCCGTCATGTGATTATAAAAAGGCCTAAAGCTCTCTCCCATGCTGGTTAAGTAAACCCAAGGAGTTACCGGCAGGGCTACCGGAAATTCATAACTTCTCGGGGCATGGTAAACAAAAATTGTCCGCTCGCTGGAATAATTAATAACAGTCGAGTAATTTGAAGATGTCCCCGGTTGTTGAATTACATAGGTCAGATCAACTCCTTCATCCCGAAGCTTTTTGATAACCATGTCACCAACATTATCATCCCCCAACGTCAAAACTATAGCTGAAGAAATCTCCAACCTTCTTACCCCAACAGCATTATTTGCTGCATTTCCACCAATTGAAAACTCCAAATTCTTAACAGGAATTTTATCGCCGTAATTAAAGGCAATCAAACATTGTTTTTTGTCGATCGAACAAAGCGCTTCGCTCTCCAAAGGAGTCATAAACGCGTCAATCGTTGCGTCCCCTATACTCAATAAATCAAAGTTGTCCATTTCTTGCTTTTGAAACAAGCGCCGCGCGCTTGGAAAACGTTTCTTGAGCTCCCTTTATATTTTCATCCCTACCCATCCAGGTAGCCATTGCCTCTTCCTGTAGTGCCCTTGCAAAAGAAAAAGATAATTGCCAAGGAGCATCTCCCTTTAATTTTACTGTTTCATTCAAATTATTCGTCGCCTCATCGGGTGTTTGTCCCCCGGAAAGGAAAACAACTCCGGGAACTTCAGGTGGAACGGTCGCTTTCAGCGTCCTAAGAGTTGCGCTAGCTACTTCCAGCGGTGCCGCCTTAACCCCGCTCTCTTTTCCGGGCAACACCATGCTCGTTTTAAGAATCAGTTTAGAAAGATCCACGCCCTCAGATTTTAATTTTCCGAATAACATCATTAGAACTTTTACTTCAACCTCTTCGCAACGGGCCACCGTGTGATTACCATCAAGTAAAACCTCAGGTTCAACAATCGGAACAAATTCCCCTTCCTGGGACATCCTGGCAAACTCTACCATGAGGTTCAAATCTTCTTCCAGAAAAGCATCTGTAGGAAAAACATCGGAGATCAAGATTGCCGCTCTCCACTTTGTGAACTTTAACCCCATTCCCAAATACTCTTTCAGCCGCTCCCTGAGTCCGTCCAAACCTTTTGTAATTTGTTCTTCCGTCCCGTTAAAGGGTTCCAACCCCCCATCAACTTTGATTCCGGGAACAATTCCTTCCCGGGTCAGATAATCCGAAAAAAGGACGCCATCATCCGTATTTTGTCCCACCGTTTCATCAAACATTATTACCCCGCTTATAAATTGTTCTATGCCGGCAGTAGTAAAAAGCATCTGACGATATTTGCGATTTAGCTCGGGGGTTGATATCAATCCTAAAGTAGCGAATCTTTTGGTTATTGTTTTGGTACTTTCATCAGCGGCCAGAAGTCCCTTTCCAGGAGCAAGTAGTTTCTTTATCGTTTCTTCCATAGGCAAACTCATTTAGTGTACAATATTTCTATATGGACACTCCAGTACAGACAGAGCCTACCGTAGAAACTCAGGTCCCAAAAAATCCCCAAATTCCTCAACCTTCGAGGGACAGTCATTGGATCACAACTGCGAGTATGGCTCTTTTTGTTTTAATGTCTCTTGGAGTAATTGTTTTTCTTTATTATCAAAATCAACAGCTAAAAAGCATGCTTGCTTCTTACCAAACTCCGGTAACATCACCCACACCAACAGCCACAGCCGATCCGACTGCAAATTGGAAAACATATACCAACACAGGTCAGAACTTTTCGTATAGATGTCCTACAGAATGGAATTTGGGTAAGAATCTTAATTACGACGGAAAAGTAGAAACGAGCGAGTGCTCTATTATTTACTCGGGTAAGTTTTCTTTTGATGATGGTGGAACCGTTACTTTAGGCTTTGTTCCGAATCCTATCGCTAAAACCCAATCGAGTTATGCCAATACCGAAGTTAATAGTGTAAAAACCCAATCGAATGTGCAGACATACTCAAATAATGGATTTGAGGGGTGGATATCTATGAAAAACGAAGCACATACATTACAAATGATTGCCAGAAAGAATGTGGCAGGTGGATATTATGAGGTCACAGCTCTTGCTGTCGGGGAAACAAAAACCGAACAGGAATATAAAACGTTTTTTGATCAAATCCTCTCCACATTTAAGTTTGTAGAAGCAACACCTTCGGCAACCCCCTCAACAACTGGCTATACATGTCCAGCAAATGGATATGTAGATTGCATGCCGGTTTTGACTCTAGAGAAACAGGCCGCTTGTTCAGCAGAAGCAATGGCTTGGTATAAAGCAAACTGTCCCAATTTCAAAGGTGGCGCTTACTGATTTTTCCTCGCAATAACTTTCTTTACAGCTTCGATAATATCCGGCACTGTCATCTTGAACTTTTTGTACATATCCTCAGGCGTTCCGGATTCGGCAAAGGAATCGTTAACCCCAACAAATTCCATCGGAACCGGAAAGTTTTTGCTCAGCACTTCGGCTACAGCCGATCCCATTCCTCCCATGATCTGATGTTCCTCAACTGTGACTACCGCCCCGCAGGTTTTTGCCGCGCGGACTATTGCTTGTTCGTCTATGGGTTTAATGGTATGGCAATTAATAACTACACTGACAAGGTCCGACCTTGTCAACTCCTCGGCCGCCAACAAAGCCTCGTGCAGGATTGAACCACATCCTACTACCGCTACCTGAGGATCTTTATCTTCCCAAAGGACTTCTGCCTTCCCTATCTCGAATTTTGCATGCTCGTCCGTAAAAACCGGGGTTTCCGGTCTTTCCAGCCTTAAATAACTTGGTTTCCCATTTTCTGCAATTGCCAAAGTTGCTTTTTTAGCTTGATTAAAATCGCAGGGAATCTCCACAACCATATTCGGAATTACTCGCATCAAAGCAATGTCCTCAAGTGATTCGTGAGTCGCTCCGTACATCGCCGCACCAAAGCCAGCGTGAGCCCCGACAATCTTTACAGGAACGTCATTAAGAGCTGCTGTGACCTTAATTTGTTCAAAAGTACGCCCGGGAGAAAAAACGGCGTAGGAAGACGCAAAGGGAATTTTCCCATACTCAGCCATTCCAGTAGCAACCGTAATCAAAGACTGTTCGGCTACACCCACCTCAAAAAATCTCTCCGGAAATTTTTCAGCAAAAAGGTTCTCTCTGGTACTTCCCTCCAAATCGGCAGTAAGCGCCACAATCTGCCCGTTATTCTCTCCCGCTACTACCAGGCCTTCTCCGAATCCGTCTCTGATTGATCTTAAAGTCATTTAAGTTCCTCCATTGCCCTTATATATTCTTCCTCGTTTGGAGAACGAGCATGCCAATCGGGATTGTTTTCCATAAACGAAACTCCTCTGCCAAAAACTGTATTCGCAATAATCACAGATGGTTTGTTTCTAAATTCCTTGGCTTTTCCAACCGCGCCAAAAATTTCTTCAAAATTATGCCCATCAATCTCCAGTACGTTCCAATCCGATGCTAAATATTTTTCTTTTAGATTACCAAGCGGCATTATTTCATCCGTAGTTCCTTCAATTTGAATATTATTTTTATCGACAATCTGAATTAAATTTGAAAGTTTGTATTTGGCTGCAAAACCCACAGCTTCCCAATGGTTTCCCTCATCATGCTCCCCATCGGAAGTCATGCAATACACAAAAAAACCTTTTGAATCCATCTTAGCCGCCGCAGCATAACCCGCAGCCTGACCCAACCCCAAACCCAAGGGACCCGATGTATTTTCAATTCCTTTTAACCTTGTTCTCTCCGGATGCCCCTGGAGGGGAGATCCAAACTTCGCGTAAGTTGCTAGTTCTTCTTTTGAAATCAAACCTTTCTCAGCCATCACCGAGTAAAGCGCCGGGCAAACATGGCCATTGGAAAGAAAAAAATGGTCATCCGATCCCATTATCTCAAAATACAAAGCCACCAAAATTTCAACGCAGGAAAGCGATCCACCGGGGTGCCCCGAACCCGCTTCATAAATCATTTTTAGAATATTTTTTCGAATTTCTTTCGAAATTTCCCGAAGCCTACTTGGTGAAAGCTTTGTCATATTTGTCTCCGCCTGCGTCTTTACTGTGGTCCCTTAGGGAAATCTTCATCTCAAACTTTCGGATTGCCCTCAAAACTTCGTCTTTAGTCCTGCAAATTTCAAAAACACTGTACTCTTTGGCATCGATATTCATATTGTCACGGATTGCATCAATTATCGGAATCCAATTCTCACCGTAAAGAATGAAGGGTTTATGGTGTCCGTAATAGAGCTTCGCCAAAGCCCAGGCAGTCCCGAATTCGCTTATTGTTCCGCTTCCCCCCTTGAAAATTATAAAGCTGTCACCATATTCCACAAGTTTGAACATGCGTTCTACATAATTCGTGGTTACAATTTCGGTATCCGTAACATTTTCCACATACTTGCCCTCATATCCGGGCGCATTTACCGGATCGAAAGTAACCGAAATTGTTTTTCCGCCACCTTTTACAGCACCGGATGTCGCCGCCTCCATCACCCCAGGCCCTCCCCCGTCCACTATCACATAGCCCTCCTTTGCCAAGGCTTCGGCCACATCAAATGCGGCTTTATAGGTTTCATCCGTTTCCGAAATATCGGCATCGCCAAAAAAGGCAATATTCTTTATACCTTTTTTCTCCGCGTATTTTTTTTCTTCCATGCGCTTAGGATTTAAATGATAACGTCAAAGGGTCTGTCGGAACTTTGCTTCCGGACAAATTTCTTCCAACCCTAATTACTTGTTCAATTAGCCTATTGGCATATCCCCATTCGTTGTCATACCAGGCAAAAACTTTGATTAAATTTCCCGCAACAACTTGCGTTAAAGAGAGATCGACAATTGCCGACTCACTTCTTCCGATAATATCGCTTGAAACTAAAGGTTCCTCAGTTACGGCAATTATGCCCTTATATAAGGGGTTTTCTATGGCTTCTTTAAACGCATTATTTACCTCGTCCACCGTTACACTTTTGGTTAGAAGCATTGTAAAATCCGTGATTGACCCTGTGGTCGTGGGAACCCTTAAACTAATGCCGTCAAATAAACCCTTAAGTTCTGGTATAGTTTCTGTTGCCGAAATTGCGGCACCGGTTGACGTTGGAATAATATTTTGGGCGGCGGCCCTGGCACGTCTTAAATCTTTATGAGAAGCGTCCTGCAAATTTTGGTCATCGGTATAACTGTGAACCGTTGTCATCAATGCTTTTTCTATTCCGAATTTTGAATGAAGAACTGATGCCACTGGTGCAACACAATTTGTGGTACAGGAAGAGTTGGAAAGAATCTGGGGCAACTCGTCTTTCTCATTAACCCCAATAATATATGTTTGGACATTTCCTCCTTTGACGGGAGCAGAGATTACAACTTTTTTGGCACCCCCTATTGCGTGCTTTTTAGCTCCTTCTTCGTCGGTAAAAACACCAGTAGATTCGATTACGACATCAACTCCATACTTCCCCCAAGGAATTTTGGCCGGATCACGCTGTGCAAGAACGGGGACTTTAACATTCTTTTCAGAAACCATCAGCTCCCCTATTAAGGGATCCTCATCTGTTGCTTCTTTAGGGTCTTTGATTTCAGCACTTTGTACTAAGTACTCAAATTTTCTATACATCGTGTCGTAGTTCGTCAGATGCGCCCAACCACTAGTTGGCATGCTTCCCGAAGTATTAATCGCAACAAATTGGAGCTCATCAGAATGCTTAAGAAGCCCTATTCTAAAAGCAATCCTTCCGATTCTACCAAAACCATTTATTCCTACTTTGACCATGGCAGCTTCATTCCATTATATAATATATCCAAATGAAAGTTTCGGTGGTAATTCCAGCTTACAACGAGGAAAAGTTTATAAAAAAATGTCTTACAAGTGTTACCAACCAGGTGGTCCCGGCAGATGAAATTATTGTTGTGAACAATAACAGTACAGATAAGACGGTTGAAATTGCCATAAAGTTTGGCGCCAGAGTTGTTGACGAAAAAAAACAAGGCATGATTCCGGCCAGAAATAGGGGTTTTAATTCGGCAAAATACGAAATAATTGCCAGGTGCGACGCTGATACAATAGTTCCAAAAGACTGGATCAAAATAATTAAAAATAATTTTAAAAAGGGTGATATCGACGGTCTTTCCGGACCGGTTTTTTTCAACGATTCAACAATATTTAAATCAACTTCTACTCTTCCATCACGCCTAGCCTTAGGGTCACTAAAATTAATGTCGAAGGGGAAAAGACATTTGATCGGACCTAATATGGCTATAACAAAAAATATTTGGGGAAAAGTAAAAGATATCGTGAATCCGGACGACAAAAAAGTTCACGAAGATATGGATCTGTCACTTAAAATTGCAAAAGCCCACGGCAGGATCGGATACGATCCCACCCTGATAGTAGGAATTTCAGCCCGAAGGCTCAAAAAACATCCGGAATCGTTCTTTCTGGAATACCCCGTTAGGATTGTCAAAACTTTCTTGGCAAATAAAAAATAATTACTTCTTCTTCGTTAGCATGGCAAAGGCTCCCCAGAAGCCACAAATTCCAATCAAGCCGTATATAATCTTTAATACCACCGGCCAACTTCCAAACAACGTCCCAAACAAATCAAAACCAAGTACCGCCACTAATCCCAGCTCGATTGCTCCAAGCACCACCAGCCATTTGGAAACCGTCTTTAATTTCATTCTCCTCACCCCCTCTTTACTTACATTAGCACATTTCCTCTTAGTGCAACAAGGCTTCGATCCCCGGTAAAGTCTTTTTTGTTAAAAATTCCAACATGGCGCCGCCCCCAACCGAAATCCAATCGAATTTTCCCTCAAGATTCAACAAGTTAAGTGCAACTTCTGTGTCTCCACCGCCGGCAATTTTGAAGGCTCCAGACTCGGCAACTGCCTTAAATACTCTTTCGGTTCCCTGACGGTGTCCTTCATCCTCAAATTTTCCAAGAGGACCCGAAACTACAACCGTTCCTGCTTTCTCTATCTCTATCTCAAATATCCCTATCGTGTTCAAAGTAATATCTTCCTTATCCATAGTAAGGTTTCCAACTATTACCCGTTCATTCTCCCTTCTCGAGCGGACACTGACTAGTTTCTCGTCCCCCATATAATCAGGAAGACGCCCGCCAATTAAAATTTTGTCTGCAATCTTTTTAATTCCCTCCAAACAACTCAATTTATCTTCTTTAACTCCGCTCAAAAGAAAAATAACGGGGTGTTTTGCATCCTCAAACACCCGGCTCAAATTCTCAACCTCTTTTTCAAACCTAAACCCTGCCGCGTGGGGAAGGAGTTTTGGTAAACCAACGATGGATGCATGTTCACGATGACTCGAAGCGAAGGCTTCATTTACATAAACGTCTCCCAAACTCGCCAGTTTCTTGGCAAATTCAGGATCGTTTTCCTCCTCTCCCTTCTCAAATCTCAAATTCTCTTTCACTTCCGCTCCCCACTTATCAAAAATCGGCTGAAATGGCTTCAAACTCAAACTTTCATCCACTTTTCCTTCAGGTCGACCTTTGTGACCCAAAATTATTATTTGACAACTTTTTTCCTTCAAATAATTTAAGGTTTCTTCTGAAGCCTTGATTCTCAAATCGTTTTCATCGGATTTTGTATCCAAGTCCAGCCTTAGAAGCACTCTCTTCCCGGCAACATCTAAGTCTGTAAGTTTGGGCAAGTCCATAAATATTAGTTTACCTTGACAATTATATAAACTCCAGTCTATACTCACGCCAAATGTCGCCGGAAATAATTATTCGGGATGGAGAAGAAGAAGTCAAAGTAGAAATTACGAGATCAACTTTGGGAAACGTTCGGCACGTGCTTTTCAAGGCATACTTAGACACACCAATGTCCCTTAACCGAACTCTGTCTGCAGAATTACACAAATTGTTTGAGGCTGTTGGACAGGTTCTGGGTAGTGATGAACACTAATTATTTGCTTCAATCTCTTTGATTTGCTGAAGTCTTCTTTCAAATCGGGCCTTCCCTGCAAACTTTGTTTCCAAGAAAGCGATAAGCATTGCTTTGGCTTCTTTTTCGCTTGTAAAATCCGCGGCAATAACCAAGACATTCATATCATCATCATTCCTTCCCGCTTTCACCTGAAGAACACCTTTCCCAATCGAGGCCCTAATACCATCAAATTTATTCGCAACCACATCTACTCCAACTCCACTTGCGCAAAGAAGCACACCGCGTGCCCCCTCGTTTTTGGCAACAAGTGAAGCCACTTCCCCCGCATACTTAGGATAATCGTCTTTTGGGTCGTAACCCAATGCGCCAAGATCTTGATATGTATATTCCATCTCAAAAAGCCATTTGGCAATTTTTTCTTTTAACTCGTATCCTCTATGATCCGCACCAATAAAAATCTTCATATTTATCTAAATCTTTATTTAAATCCCTCCGTTAGTTCCATTAGCTCCTTTTTCGGATCGGCTGCCTTAACAATATCAGTTGCAACAGCAACCCCTACTGCTCCAAGTTCCAGACTTTTCTTTACGTCATTAAGACTGTGAATTCCGGCTCCGACCACGAGCGGTAAACCTGCTTCTTTAGCTATTTCTGCAGCCTGGGACACAACTTGCGGTTGAGCTTGAGCCACAGAAGTAGTTGTACTTCCGACAAGTTCGGGGGGTTCATAAGCAACATAAGTTGGGGCAAGTCCGCAAATCTTTTTTAGCTCATCAAGATTGCCTGCAAAAATCAAGGTCTTGAGATTTACCGACATAGCTTTCTCGTTAGCTTTATAAAGTGTCTCAAAATTATCAAACTTGTGTTCCGAATGGTTCAAGAAAACTCCAGAAACCCCTATTCTTGCGGCTTCATCAGGAAGTGTCCAACCCGTGTACGCACCAAAACCAATTGGATCAACGTGTTGAATCCATACTTCCAGGGTAGTCGAAGCCACAATGCTTTCGGCATCGATTATTTGAACTACCGGAATAATTTTAACTTGGCTTTCGTGTGCAACTTCTTCCAAAACCTTAGTCAAAGCAAGCGCTTTTTGCCCTGAACTTCCCTCAAAAGTCTTGTAGTTAACAAAAATCATCCTTGTATACCTAATACTGTATCTATCTTGCCCTTATCAAATCCTAAAATTGTCTCTTTCGCTCCGCTATCTAACAAAATTGTAGTAAACGGTACTCCCAAAAACCCTCTGGAGGCGGACATCATTTCCTCCTTGGCAGTATCATCAACATCAACCAATTTTTCTATATAAGTGAAATTCTTTCCTTTCAAATAATCCTTAAGCATTTTGCAGTAAGGACAGGTTGTTGTGGAATAAATAATTATTTGCACTCTCTCTCACCTCCTACAGTCTATATTACTGCAGAGGAGTCCTTAAAGTCTAGAAAGAGCCTTCAAGAATATGCTTGGTGCCCACAGAAACAATTACTTTATTGTAGCCTGGGTACTTCGAAGAATCATAACTTAATATCCATCCGCCTTTGGAAATTCTGAAATTTCCAAGAAGAACGGTTTTTCCGGAAGAATTCTCTGCCCATCCCTGATAAACTTGTCCTTTGGCAGGTTCCGGAAGATTGGCTACAATCTCCGTTCTTGTAGCAACTCCGATTGAACTCCCGCCCGTAACATCCGTCAGATTCGCCCTTTCCACTCCTTCAGGTATATTCAAACTCGGAAAAGTTTCATTTACCTTCTGGAAAATATTGGGAGTAGGAGTAGGAGAGCTGACCATCTTTTTATTTTTTGCCCTGAAAATCAACAAAACCCCACCAACTAGGGTCACCAGAACGATAAAAGTAATAACAACGTCACGGCTTCTCATCTTGTGAGGCTAAAATAGCACCAAGAAGCACCAATGTCAAGTTTTGCCTGGTTACCAATTACCGCAAATTTACCGCACTTTCTCCGCTGGGCTCAACCTAGCCTCAAATATATTCCAAAAAGCGCCAGAACTGCTGCAACAAGTAGCCACTGGGTTGAGGCAAGCCAAATATCCTGTCCAATCCAGCCCACAACAGAAAGCAAAATTGCGACCATGGCTCCGCCTATCAAAAGTTTTGAAAATGTCTCTTTATTTCTTTTATCAAATTTCATTTTTCTCACCACCTCTTAATTAATATTACCACTTGCTTCTAGAGTCAACTATTGACACGCCTTCGGCGAAAAAGTAAATTAATTTGAATTGGTGAATCACGGTGAAATTCCGTGGGAGTGCCGCTACCGTAGACCCGGAACCCATTAGAAACCCGAGCAGGAATATGTCAATCGAAATCGCTTTAGACTTAAGACGCTACGACACCCCAGAAAAATTAGGTTCTCTGATTAACGACACAGCTTCGCTTTCAATTGAGGCCTCAGAAACTGGTATTCCCCGGGTAAATCCAAGCTACTTCATAAAACGCAGCAAAAATTATGTCATAGCACCGGGACGGGACAAAAGGGATGTTTTAAACATGTTCGTATCAGATGATCCAGCCACCAAAGCGGCAGAAAAGATTAAGGAAATGCTTCTAACAGATAAACAGAATAACATATACGTCTGGATTAGCCCGTCGGACCCTTGGCCTGAAACCAGAATCCAAGTAGGAGCCAAAAAGATAACCAAAAGCGGTAGATTTGAATATCTAAAACGTTACGATATCAGTACCACACTCTCCCCCGAAAGATGCCTTTATCTGGGCCAACTACTTGTGTCTATGTCCGCCGATGAAATGGAATTTCCCCAAAAGCCTGATGATCTAAGAAGTGTAATTATAAAATTAAAAGTACCTCAAGGGTGGGATCCTTTTGAATATTTATCAGCTTTTATTGAACTACCAGAGAAAAACATCTGGGAAAGCATTCTAGATGGAACCGCCGACAAAAATAAGGCAAAGGCAGTAAAGGCTGCCGCGATCGCCACTGAGCCGGTTAGATTAAATCCTCATGTAATTTACTTATCCCCAATCGAATACGGTACTTATGTAGAAACCAGAATGAGGCAGGAAGGATTTGGAATGGATCCTGCAAGATTTGGGTGTGGGGCATCAAATACAACAATCGCCTCTAGTTTTTATTCCGAAACATCAACCCCAATTCCAATTTACAGCGAAATAGATAGTTGGCATGGTGGCGTCTGTAGGATTTGTGGAAACTCCACATGGGTTGGTCCATGTAGTATTTGTAAGCCCTGCGAGTCAAAATTATAAATTTTTAATTTTAAATTATCTTAATATCTTTCCCCTTTGGGCTTAGTAACAAACGGCCTGATTTCTTCCATTTCTTTTGGCTTTTGTTTATAAATAAAAAGAATTTTATCGATATAATTCCCCAAATCTTTATAATAATAAACATCTTTCAGTTCAATATCGTCCGCCGCAACTGCCCCAGGAGTATGCTCGTCGGGTCTTCCCGGAGTTCTGGCGTGAACGACAACGTTACCAATGGCCAATTGCTTCCAAAGGGCATTGGGAGGGTAGGTTTTTACCTTTACGACCTCATCCCAAGTCAAAGATCTGGGGTTTGTAGCAAAAAGAGTCGTGGGTTCAAAGCGCATCAGTCTTCTATCTGTAATATAGGCTACATCCCTTTTTTGATAATCGGTTACGATCTTGGTTCCGATAGCGGCAATAATTACTGCGGCAATCAACCCGCCGATTATAAACAAATTCAAAAATACCAACTGCGTTCCCAAAACCGCCAAAACAACGAAAACGGCAAATGCAACCAGATAAATTTTGAAAAGTTTGAAGGTTAGAGATAGTGGGTGAGGTTTAACCACATAAAGAATTCTTTCACCTTCCTGCCTCCCGAAAAAATCCGCATCGGAATTGTGCATCGTCATAGAGTTAATTTTACACTATCTTCTCCAGTTCTTTAATTACTTTCGGGTAACTTTTTTTATCCGGCGGGTCTATTCCTGTGAGTTTTCCGAGACTGATTCTGAAATCGGGGTTTCGGGCCATACACCCGAGCGCCAAGCCAAGACGGATTCTTTGCCACTCCCCCTCCTCCCCAATCATTTCGATATTCCAATCGATCACCGCTTCTCCGTTTTTTTCAAATTCCTGAAGTGTGTCTTGCAACCTGGGCATCTCCCGATCCATCTTCAGAATTATCCGGTATGCCACCTCTGGACCTGTCGGATTATCCGCATTGAAAACACCCACCAAATTAAGTTTAAGTCCCAATGCTACCGCCATACCAACATCCACTCTTGAACCTTCCGAAGGCTTTCCTCCCAGGTTCCATAAAATATCAACCCTTCCCCCCTCCAACGACGCTTTGTGCAAAAACTTAAGCTCCGCCATAACAATGTTATAACCGGTAGCGTCATCCTGGGGGGCGTCCTCAACAGGATTAAATACTCTAAAACCTTGCTCACGGAGAGATTCTACGTGGCTTTCGATTTCTGCCGCTTGTTCTTCCGTAACCTGCCTAACCGGTGAAATTACATAGACAAGCTCTTTAGACATATCACGCAATATACATCCAAAATTTCCAAAGTCAATGGAGCCCACCTGAAAGGTCTTCGAGATGCTTCAAAAAACTTTCCGAGATGAGGGCCCTATTATTCGGATAATTCTCAAGCCACCTCCTGGTATCATTTACAAAAAAATTAATTTCTTCTTTGGGAATCCCCTCTAAACGCGGGTCGTGGTAACAAATCCTTCCCAAGGTCATTCTTCTACACTTTACGCAGCTCCCGCACCAGTGTTCCGGGCTTCTTTTGGCAAGAAACCCTGTTTCCCTCTCCCACCTTCTTCGATTATTGTGTATTTGGTGTTCGGCAGAAAAGCAATTCTGCACCAAGGGCAAAATATCAATTCCCAACTCCGATTCCAATTTAAGTACTGCTCCCACCGTTTCAACATCGTGCGCATCCATACCTTCCACCTGAGAACCTAAACCCGTATCTTTAATCAGTTTGTTGAAAAATACCCAAGCAGGCTTATATTCACTGAAGTGTGCGCTCGGATCTATCTGCATATCTCCTTCAATAAAAACTTTTTCTGCACCATATTGTTCTGCTATCATTGCGGTAACCAGGGCCAAAAACATATCCCGCGTGCGCATTGTGGAATATCTGACATTGTCGGTTCCGTTCCTTAGCTTTATTTCTTCATAAGGAACCCCAAATACTTCTGCTTGAACCCTGCTTGCCGAAGCCTCTTTGCAATTTCCTTTAGGATTTAAATTCCTAAGATGGGCTATCAACACTTTTTGGTTTTCAGATAGGAGGGTCGCGACCCTATAGACAGAGTCAAGCCCTCCGGAGTGGGCATTGGCATATAATATTTTTTCCTTTTTACCCTCGCCGGCCTCAACGAATTTGGGACTCACTTGCTCACGGTTTTTAATAACGTGGGGTGGAGCAAAACCATAGTGATTGTAAAGCTTATCCAAAAATATTTTGTGGTCGACGGGAAAATTTGTTTCAATAGTTTCCGGAAAATGACGTATTACCAGGTGTGCCAGCATTACGGTACGTAGAAGTTCCTGTGAAGAAAACGGAGTACCCATACCAAAATCGACCGGATTTTCAATATATAAACTTCTGTTTTTGTCGCTTGCCCTGAAGGTTAAACCAAACGGATGTTTTGGAGATAAATCTACCCGAATTCGATCGGCACGCTCGGTATTCATAAATTTCCCGATTGTAGCACTTTTAACTATTTGACTCTCCCGAGGTACTCTCCCGTGGTTGTATCCAGCATTACTTTTTCTCCAACTTTAATAAAAAGTGGCACCTGTGCTTCGATTCCGGTTTCGAGTTTTACGGTCTTTTTTGGAGCGTTGACTCTGTTACCAGCTACTTCATCAGGAGATTCAGTCACTTGCAAAGTTACATGGGGCGGAAGCGTAGCACCAATGGCCTTACCTTTATACCACATTATCCAGCATTTAAGGTTGGAGGTAAGGTAGCCGAATTGGTCTTCGATTAAGGAAAGAGGAATTGAGGCTTGGTCATAAGTCTTAGGGTCCATAAAAACAAGGTCATCCCCATCCCGATACAAATATTCCATTTCTTTTTTCTCAATCTCGGCTACTTCTACTGTTTCTCCGGTTTTATAGGTAAACTCTCCTGTTGACCCTGTCTGAACATTCTTAAACTTAATACGCATGACGGGCGACCCCTTACCGGGAGACATAAATTCCGTTTTTGTCACATAAACAGGAGCCCCTTTAAAAACAATGAAGCTGCCCTTTACAATATTTCCTGCGTTTATAGTGTCCATTTGCAAGCATATTTTAATTCAACGGAGCTTCAGAGGTCAAATAATTCACTGCCCGGGAAAAATAAGGTTTCGGAAATCGAAGGCACATCGGCCACAAGCATGGTAAGTCTATCCACCCCCACCGCAATCCCTGAAACAACAGGTAATCCTTCTTTAAGAGCCTCAATCAAATCTTCGTCAATTGGGTAGGCGGTCTTTCCGAGCCGTTTTCTCTCAGCCAAATCCGCTTCAAAGCGTCTCTTTTGCTCTTTGGCGTCTGTAAGCTCCGAAAAACAATTACCAAGCTCAACACCAGCCAAAAAAACCTCAAATCTTTCCGCAAATCTGGGGTCAGAAGCTTTCGGCCGGGCTAAAGCCGCCTGAGAAATGGGATAGTCGTAGACAATTACCGGTTTACCACTTTCCCTAAGCTTCGGCTCAATCTCGTTGAAAAATATTTGATAGAAATCTTCAGCTTTTACTTCTTCAATCTTTTTTCCTGCATACTTTACAAAAGCCTCTTCAAAACTGATTCTCGGCCATGGCAAACTCAAATCATAAGTCTCGCCCTGATATTCCCATTTAGACAAATCTACTTTGGGATTAACCTTTTTAATGATCTCGCAAAAAAGTTTCTCAAAATCCTTCATCACGTCTTTATAGTCGGCGCCCACTCTATACCACTCAAGCATGGTAAATTCGGGGTTATGAAGTGAGCTTAATTCTTCTTCATTTCTGAAACACTTCATAATTTCAAAGCAATCACCAATTCCAGCTGCAAGAAGTTTTTTAATTGAGTATTCCGGACTCATGATTAAAAAGCCTCGCCTTTTTAAACCCTTATAAGTCCGGAGTTGAGTCTCAAAAACTTCCAAATTCGGTTCAATTGAAGGAACCTGTACCAAAATCGGTGTAAAAACTTCATGGAAACCCCGGCTTTTGAAAAAAGATCGAATTGTATCAATTACTTTTTCCCGAACCAGATACTGATCCATCAGTCTTGGATTATTTCTGATTCTTTGCCAAGTTTTCATTTTCGAAGTTATTTACGGAGAGAAAGGCTTGCCGTTAAAAAGAATCTCCACTCCGCCTATTTCTCCATCATAGAGTTCATATAAAACTCCAGCTTCTTTAAACATATCCATGGCGATTCTTATTGAGTCAGGCCATTGGTTATAAGAAGCCTCAATAATATTTTTGTGTGCTACAACTTTTGCAATCCCCGATTCAATAATTGATTTGGCGCATTCGTTACAGGCAGACCAAGGAGCAAACATAGTTAGCCCTTCGGTTTTTACTCCGCGTCTGGCAGCGTCAAGGATTGCCGCGAGTTCTGCGTGGACAACATAAAGGTATTTTGCCGGCCTTTCCATTCTCTCCGTGGTTTCTGCCACCCCCCTTGGAAAACAGTTTGCTCCCCAAGCAACAACGTTACCCGACCCGTCAACCAGAATTGCCCCGTTTTGTGTACTTCTATCGGTACTGTTTTCAGCAGCAAACTCATAAGCTTGCCTTAAATATTCTTTAGACATTTCCGACAATATATAACAGTGTGACAGATTAGGCGCAAGTAGGAAAACATGATACAATGGGCACCATGGGAAATTTTAGCAGAGATGACAGACCAGCAGGAGGATATCGTGGTGGTTTTAGCCGTGGTGGGGGAAGACCTGGTGGATTCTCAAGAGGAAGATCATCTTTTGGAGGCGGAGATCGTGGAAGCGACAGGCCAATGTTTAAAACTGTGTGCAGCAACTGTGGAAAAGAGTGTGAGGTGCCTTTTAGACCAACTAACGGCAAACCGGTTTATTGCAGCGACTGTTTTGAGAAAATGGGAGGCAGGAGATCAGATTCGCGAAGGCCGGAAAGGTCCGATTTTAGAGCACCAAGTATTGATCAAAGTAAAAGCCAGTTCGATGCCATAAACATCAAGCTTGATAAAATATTAAGTCTCTTGACTCCAGTTACCCCCACCTCCACCCCGACTATTAAAGAAGAAGAGATTGTCAAAGAAGTGAAATCTCCAAAGATCAAAAAGGTAGTTAAGAAAGTAGCTTCAACCAGGAAAAAGTAACCACTTCCGACCGTTTTTTCTGTTCCGGAAAAATCTATAGCTAGTTCTAAAAAAATCAAACGCCACCTGAGGAGAAATCCTCTGAAAAGTTAGATTTGTCTTGAAAGTAGCTTAATGAGGGTTGAATTTGATGAAAGAACTTTTCCGTAGCAACTGTTGCTAAGGTAGGATTATCAACCAAATCATCTAAATTATACTTTGATATAAGATATTTTGTTAGACCTTGAACCAATGATTGGGAAGCTTTACCGGCTACTAACAAAAGTGATAACGGATTTTTGGGGTCGAAATGAAACTTTGATTCATTTGAACGTTGAAATATATCAGGAGTTACAGAGCGGATAACCTCGGCTACGTTGGTCCAAACTTCTTTCCTCCAACTCCTTAAAAAATTGGGATCTTCTATTTCTACAGACGCAAAGTTAATTCCAACAACAACTTGTTCCAAGTTAGATAGTGAACAGTCTACATTATTATAATAAGGCAAATACTGAACGGGTGTGCCTGAGTATATTGATGAATCATTTGAAGATCCCTTATCATTTATAACTTTTTTATGAACAAATGGACGGACGTGTTTAATCCAGTCAAGTGTTTGTTCCAATTCATGACCAGTTCGGGCACGTAAATGCATGGCAAAAGAATTCTCTTCTCGATATTTTTTAACTTTATTAAGAATCTGGGTCCAAACTTCATTTCCTACAACCAAGGCGCGTGGAGTAACACCTCTGCCTGGAAGATAACTAAAATATACTTCTTCCTGAACTGCTGAAGGCAGACTTTTTATATATTCTATAGATTCTGTACAAATTGGGGTTAGAATTGCTGCAACTTTATCAGAAGTCATATCCGGACCAGCAAAATTTGCAACCACTCCGGAATTATCAATAATCCTAGATGAATACACTAATGAACTTGAATTTTCGTTTGGTCTCGATTCAATTACCAATTCATTAAACTGCTCTGATGTAATATGTAAACTGGGATCAGTTTTTAATAACTCAATAATGTGTGCGGGTCGGTTATACTCAACAAAAACTTCAGATAGCAGTGGTGGTGTTTCATGTTCCTGTGGTCGAGTTTCCTTCATGTTATATAAAGGCGCTCGGAGTATGCTGTTTTAATTTAAAATTGTCAAGACAGTCCAAAAAGAATTAGTAGAGTCCTTAAAAACACTATCTCTCCATTCCGGGTTTATACATTCCGAAACGTGCAGAGCTGTTTAACCGCGCCCGTTTTAAGAAAGCCCTCTGGGCGGCTCTTACTTTCTCCGGCTTTCCCATCCATGCCCGGAGTACCGGCTCCTGAAGAGCACGTCCATAAGAAAAGCTAAGCTGCCAAGGAACTTTATCCCTAAACATTCTATTCATTGTGTTTAATCTTCTTGTTGCCTCTTGAGGATTTTGTCCTCCTGATAAAAAAACTACGCCGGGAACCAAACGGGGAACGGTCGCCAACAGCACCTCTATTGTTTGTCTTGCGATTTCTTCGTCATCAACTTGATCGGGGGAATTCTTTCCGGGAAGAACCATGCTTGGCTTAAGGAGCATACCGGAAAAGTCTACATCGTGATCTTTTAACAAAGCAAAAACCTTTGTTAAAGTAGCTACCGAAACTTCCCGACACATCTCTATTGAATGGTCACCATCCATGAGAACCTCTGGCTCTACGACTGGAACCAATCCTGCTCCTTGAGAAAATGCTGCATATTTCGCCAATCCTTCAGCATTTCTGGCAATTGCGGCGTCGGTGGGCGTACCATTTCCAATGTTTATGACTGCCCTCCATTTCGTAAATACAGCTCCCAGAGCCGCATACTCTGCCAACCTTGCGGGAAGACCTTCTAATCCTTTGGTAACTTTTTCGCCATTCTCTCCAAAGGGCTCAACTCCTTCATCAACCTTTATCCCAGGCTTAACACTTTTTTGGGTGAGGAGGTCAGGAAATAAAACACCTCCGAGTGTACTTTGTCTTATTGTTTCGTCAAAAAGAATGATGCCACTTATATACCGCTCCATTCCTGGCGCAGTAAACAGCAATTCTCGATACGCTCGTCTACTTTCTTCTGTAGAAACTACCCCAATGGTATCAAATCTTTTCTTTATTGTACCGGAACTTTCATCAGCAGCTAAAATTCCCTTACCCGGAAGAGTAAGACCTTGAGCTACTGCTGCTAATCCTTCTGCACTCATTAGCCACAATCTACTCCAGAAATAATGTTTTTGCAAGCTAAGGTGGATTTATTGGATATAAAAAGAGATCCGTACGGCGCAATTAATTCACCCGGAGCCAGTAATAATCCGGAACGATTTCATCCCCGTCTCCGTTGTAGTACCGGTATGCCATCTCTCCTCCATTCCCCTCCTTAATACATGCCTCTCCAACAATCGGTTCCAGCAACTGTGTTCGAAATGCGCCTGCAAGAGGTTCTTCGGTGCGGTAAAAACTGAAAAGCATACTGATTGACCGGTCGCGCGCTAATACTACCCATGGTCTGATCGACTGACTGTAGAGAGCTACTTCACGCCGGACTTCCTTCGGACGCCTCGGATAGACAACAGGGATGGGGTGCCTCACAACAATAAGATCCGGGACGCCGGATATGCAAATAATCCCGTCGATATCTTCCATCGATTTTGAAAGAAATGAAGCGCGTGCAAGACATATATTCTGATTGAGATCATCGTTGTGCCGTAGAGCCGGCAATCTATCGACACCGGTTATGGCAGCCATTTCGCCAAACACAATCCGTTCGGCAATGAGTTCAAACCCCCTACCGCAGCCGAGAGACAGAATTTTGTTTCTCGTTTGCCGCTCACTTAAAGACAGAGTGGTTTCAAGTAATTGTATGGGTGAGTGAACTGCGGTATACCGATCGGGTTGCGTTTCGATGGCTGCAAGATACTTCGGAATGGTGTGATACACCGAATAAATAGTGGGTGTTTCGGGACGGCTCATGCCACAAATATACTACAAACGGGTATATGATCAAGCCGATCCGGACCTGTCAACAATACAGATGCCTCCTCGGGGGTTTGTTGGCGCTCTCTAATAATCCAATGTATTAAGACGATTTTACTGGCTCCCCCTGATGGAATGACAAAAATGTGATAGCATTAAACTGTGTTGAAGAGTAAATCAAGAGTCATTATTTCATTGATTGTCTCTGTACTGATTGTCATTCTTTCATTTAATTTTGTTCCCCGCGACGTCGCAATTCTTGCATCACGAACTCCGGCTAGACAAGCGCTTGATTACTTACTTAATTTCGTTATATTTTTCGTGGCAGTCTATCTTCTCCTGACTTTATTTACTTTCATTATTAAGAAATTTTCACCCCGTTCAAAATAAAGTGATACCTAGGGCCAAAAATAAATTCGTTGTCTCAATTGTAAGTATTCTAACGGTCTTAGTTGTAGTGGCTGGGTACAATATTTATCAGCTCTATGTTGCACGACTAACCAAGCTTAATGTTCCAACATTTTCATACCCACGTTATAGCGTGTTTTATAGATATAGTATTCGATTAAATAGTTTGACCGCAACCTTTGGTGGTCAAAGCATATCTCTTTCTCAAGTTACCGCTGAAGTTGAAAAAGATATGAAAAGAATAAAATCGATTGGCTTTACTGGGGTAAAACTGGGTTATTCTTTTCAGGCAAATAATTATTTAGCCGACCAAGCCGCCATCAAAGCTTCCGAGCAAGGATTATATCCGATCGGTATGCTGCAAGGCAGCCAAACCATACCAAGAGGCCAGGCCTTTACACCTGACCAAATGACCCAGTGGCTAAATTATGTTCGAGATGAAGTCAGCACCAACAAAAATATTATTTATTTTTGGGAAATATGGGGTGAACCCAGTTTATATAAATACGGTTCACCTGAAGAATTTGTTCAGCTTCTCAGAATAACTTATTCCATCGTCAAGAGTGCTAATCCAAATGCCAAAGTAATTGTGACGCTTAGCGCCGACGCGAGAGATAGCGGTTTCGAGAATCAGGTTTTGGCCTTGGGTGGCGGTAACTACTTTGATGTTTTGAGCTTCCATCCATACGGAGCCAATCCGTATTTGCAGGAAGAGCTAGTCAAAGAAGCAATTGCCTACGAGGAGTCTGTAGTTGCCAAATATAATAATAAATGGCCTCTTGTAATAACTGAGATAGGACAGCCTGCCAGTGAAGTCTCCGAAGAAGAACAGGGCAGATTAGCCAAGTTTCTTTACACCGAAGCGGATAAAAATAAAATTCCCGTTACATGGTTTTACTGGAGTGATGAGCATTTGCTAAAAGACGAAAAGACGGGTGACGGTTACAGCTGGGGTCTAATCCGATTTGATGGCACTGAGCGGCCTCTTTTTAATGCAGTTAAAGAGTTTCTACAATGAAGAAACTGCTCATAATCATTCTTCCAATATTTATTTTTATTTTGCTATTTGTGTTTATTATTCTTTCCCATAAATCAAAAACTTCCGTTGACGGAAAATTCGGTTTTTTGAGAAATGCTTTCGATATCGATCAAGAAAAAATTGAGGAGACAGGGGCCACTTGGCTCAGACCAAATTTCGGCTATTTTGTTTGGGGTGTCATGCAAAAGGATAAGAATAGTCCAATAGATTTTTCAAAAACAGATGAGCTGGTCCGTAACGCACAAAAACACGGATTACATCTTTTAATTACTCTTTTCCCTTTTGCCGACTGGGATCAAAAATCAAACGGGGAGAAATGCAAAGTCTCGGCCAATGATACTGGACTTCCCCAAAAGAAAGGGGGTTTTGAGACACCAGGCTTAACCTATTATCGTTGCAATCCGATCAGTTGGACGGCCTATGAAAAATGGCTGACGGGGGTTATCGAAAGGTATGATGGTGACGGCAAAGAAGATATGCCTGGTTTAGAAACCCCGATTCATTACTATGAAATTGGCAATGAACCGGATTTAACTAAAGACCCCAACGGACAGGGAACAGCTTTTTATCTCGACAGTCCGGAGCACTACGCAGAACTTTTACAAAAATCATATACAGCTATTAAGGCAACTGATAACAAGGCTCAAGTCCTTATTGCCGCACCTGCCGGAGTCCAGCCTGAATTTATAAAATTTTGGCGAAGAGTTTTTTCCACTCCTAAAATTGCCGACTACTTCGATATAGGCAATATGCACTGTATATCTGCTCCCAATCAGGATAAAAATGACCCCACCTCAGTTAGTGCCGGGGATCTAAACGTTACGTTCTATGAAAATCTTCTTTCGAGTTACAAAATTTCTAAACCCATTTGGGTAACTGAGGCGGAAAATGTTCAGGGGAATAATGTTGAAGAAAATGTTAATAGACTTAAGGATAGTGTCACCAATGCCTTGAAAAACGGCGCTGAGAAAATATTCTTTACCGGAGCGTCCTTTTCCAACGATCCTATGAGGTATACTTCGGAGATCTTAATTAGTGAAAAGGGTTACTATAAAAGTATTATATCAACGGTTAAATGAATTTGCTCCCCCTTATGGATAGATTCAGAACCTATTACACCATACAAGATTGCTTGTGAACTACCTTTCCAGTGGCTCAAATCTTGATATAATACCGCTACTTAAACTCTTATGGTTGAAAGAATAAAAGTACTAAGACATCACAAACAAATAGTTGAAAAGAAATGGATTGGGGTCACGGATTTATCTGAGGCTAGAGAATGTGTAAAAAACTTTATTTTCGATGAGTGTGACCTTGAACTGGCTGATGGCACGCCAATGTATCCAAACATGGATGTTGAAAAATTTATTGACAGTTTTTCCAAAATAATTGTTGCTGTGAACAAAGGAGAAACAGAAGAGATACCGGACGAGAAAGAAGACGGGCATTTTAATTTTGACGCAGTGTGTAACTCCTGTGGTAATTTAATTTCCTCTAAAATCGAACCAGGAGAAACATACTGTAATCTATTCAATAGAGTGATGATTCTTAGCGCAAGATTACATTAATTATATTTTTATATTAAAAGGTTCTGATCGTGCCTATCTAGCTCGCTCAATGGGACAGTCTTCGAACAATTAACTGGTTGTCTACTATTGAATATCCAGACTTAGTTCTGCAACAAAAAGACTATTCGTAAGATTCCTCGTTCTCCTCTTTTAACCACTCTTTTTCAGCAATATTAACGGGTACCCCGTCCCTCCAATATTGAGCACCGGACTTATCAGTGTGCCATGCTCCAATTACTCCAGGTACTGAATAACCGGCTTTAGGGCGATCAAAGACTAAGCCGATGGTAACTTCTTGGCCGTCAGCATATACAGTCCCCGAAGTTCCTGTGTGAGCTCTGCAACCCATTCTTTTCATACCCGACTCAATAGACTGAATAGTATCTGGTGTCAGATTTTCAAAATTTATTTCTTTCAACTTTATCACCCTCTTCGTAACTATTTGAATCGGCTGATTATATCAAATGGAAAATATGATAGATAGAAGGCGTCAGCTCCACCTTATGCCTACCCGCCTTTGGAGGGGATGGATTCAGAACCCGTTATCTTTTCCGTCTTACACAGCCAGGGTAATCTGGCTTTTCTAATTTAAACTGGTAGCACCCTCGACAAATAACATCCCCTGACGGGGTGGAGTCTGGAACATACTCAACTTTTGAGGCCATGGCTGCACATAAAATACCCGCTTTGTAACGTTCTCTAATCTCGGAATTATTAGTTCTATAGAGAGGATTCTTATCTATCACCTCGGTCATATAAATCTCGACCGCCTCGCTAACTGATAAATCTTTCATCCCTTTGTATTTATCACCAAAATATAACCACGGTCTCCTTCTCCCACTCCCAATAAAACCAAGCATATCTCCGTGGTGCCAAAGTAACTGCAATCTCTCCGACTTCATGATGCGAATTATACTTCAAGGTTGAATCTACACCAAAAAAGTTCTTACTTTAGAGATTTAATCGAAGGGTTAAAGTCCAACCGGGGTGTCGAAAACAAAGCTAAAAAATCCTGAGCTCCACCTTATGCCTGCCCGCCTTTGGAGGGGATGGATTCAGAACCTATTACGCATAAATTCAACCTTGCTCTTGTTGTCTAAAATAACGCGGATCGTATATGAGCATCATCAGCTTTTCTAGTAACAGGTTCTATTTTTGCTTCAAAAGAGCTAAGTAAAGCTATTATTCCTTGAACCATTTCTTCATGATTACCACTTCCAAGGGCTGTAGCAATAGCATCAGCTAATATTGTTCTTTGTTTATCTTGTTCTTTGGTCCCTGGGCGTCCAAGTGCATAGTTTATGTATGCCTTACCAAGAGTTTCGCCAAATCTTATTACCGCCTCTTTTCTTTGAGCTGCTTCTTCTCGTTCTCTTGCAGCTGCCATGCGTTCCACGTCTTCAAGTCTTGCCATAGTATCACCTCCTAACTTATTTTATCTCCTCTTAAAAATTGTTATAAGTATTAGATTGGGATTATAACATAACAATTAAGTTATCAACAATTAAAACTAGAGTTAAAAAATAAGGTACCTTAGTGGGACAGTTTTAAAATCCCTAGCCCCACCTGTGGGATGCGATCCGCACAGTGTTTCCTATAACAGACAGTAATAAAACCAGCTGATAAATTTGGTTACTCCAATCCACCTTTTGAATCTGGGGGAGGAAACACTTCAAACATGTCTGGATGAAGATCGACACCTTCTTCGGCAGCCAGATTTACTGTGGCATGAAAACGGAGACCCGGTCGCAAATTTCCTTGTATATCCTCAGGCATTATATTCGCTGGGAAAGTAATCTCTATATTTGGATCCCAACCGGGCACAATTGCTCTGACAACCTTTTCCCCTTCTTCATCTTCTTCAACACTAACTACACGGATTAATGTCCTCCAACGGCTAACATGTGGTTGTTCAGGATGAACCACACCCGTTCCGGGTGTTATTTCATTGCTCTGTGACATGAGAAGAATGATAGAAAAGTGACCAAACAATGTCAACAATTAAATATACAGGCTTTAGAGAATGATCCCATATAAACTGAACCTGCCGAAGTGCTCGCTCAATGGGACGACTTTCGTACAGTTAACTAGTTATCAACCGTGAGCAATCTAAATATGGTCATTCAGCAAACAAAGCACTTTCTCACCATTTGATCCCTATGACAACCTTAATAAAAAAATAGATAATAATAAAATCTAGAATTATTACTCAGAAAACTGTGCAAGAACACTGTCTCCTAAAACTGTAATATTTTCAATATCGGGTGCTAAATAAACATCGATTCCTCTCGAGTTAATGCCTGTTAATAAGCAGTGCTTATCACCATAATCAATTAAAGCGATCTTTCTTAATTTTTCTTGAGTAAGTTTTATTGCAGTTTCACGATCAAGAACAATCCCTATTCCTGGATTACTCTCAACAACATCCGAGATAAGTTCTGTAAGTGAGTATCCAAGTTGAATAAATCCAATATCATCTAACCTATCAATTCGTTTAAAACCTGAATGACTATCTAGAGCAACTTGTGTTACTTTAAAAGGTGCAGTAAAGATTCCGCTACCAGTACTAAAAGGAATTGTTTTAATAACATAAAGTTCCTCGTGCAAATTATGCATAACAAAAACATCTGCAGCATCAGCAGCAAGCAATCTGGCGGCCCGATCAACTGTGGCCTGATCAGGTATATCTTTTGAGCCTGCTTGTGGAATTTCCGAACTCATGGCAGGATTATACAGCTAATCACCCGGGGGAAACAAATACAGGACACTTAGGATCAAGAGGCTCTACCCATACCTATCTAGCTCCGTGTCCCCAGTTTCGCACTGACCACTGCGTTGTCCCGTGTTCTAAAGGCTTTTCAAAACCCAATTTGGTCTGAACAAGCTAGGGAAAGATTAAAACAAATAAAAATATTAACCAAAGCTGACTATTTTTAATGATATAGAGAAAAATATAAAACTGGAAGTGCCAGCCAAGGCAAAATGGCACTTATAAAATACAAGACATTCTTCTTCATTAACTTGGGATCAGTTTTCTTGCCATGTTTGATTTCCCATAATAAGTCTGGCAGTCTTCCAACCATAATGATTACTGCGGCGATCACAACTCCAATGCTCCAGAAATGAAAAAGCAAATAAAAGTAAGTAATTATTAAAACAAAAGCAATGGTGGTAATCCATTTATCGGCTCGTTGAATTTTTCCTACTTCTTTTTTCATGAATTCGAGGGTTTGCTCCTGCTTTAACTTATCGTAATCTGGAGAAAACACGCCCCTTACAAAATAACCCAGTAAATTTACGCTTAAATACATCAAAACAAAGAAGAATACTGTTGCTATCAAGATATGGGCTACCATTACTATTTGTTGAAAAAGACTCTCAAAACGATATCTACTACACTCACAATAGCTGTAATTATAATCCCAACAACGGCAATAATCACAGTTTTAGTTAAAATCTTATTTTGTTTATGAAGAATTTCTATTTGCGCTTCGGCTCGGTACTCTCTATTTTGTTCTTTAAGCTGTTTTTCGACTTCTTCAGAAGGTGAAACGATGGGAAATCTTTTCCTTTCATCGATGAAATTTATAGTATGTATGAGACTCGAAACAGAACTCTCAATTCCTGTAAGAACTCCAATTAGTCTCTCTTCAAAAGTTGGCTTTACCATTTTGCTTAGCAAGCTTGTTTTCTGGGTCAGATTAAGACAATTTGGCTCCAAAGCCCGCCTAATATTCTGTACAAGTTATTCCCTAGAGAGGCTATGGCTAAGGTTAAGATTCAGTTACAAGTATTGCAGGATTTACTAAAAATGCAAACCCAATATCAAGTTGTAGAGGCTAACAATGGAAGATTTTGGAAATTACCTGCACAGATTTAGAATCAGAAAAGGTGGCTATGTAAGTTAGTAGAGGCACAGATTTAAGTTTTAAGCATCTTAGTATAAGTACTTAGTAATAGGTTTTGGAAATAGGGATATTTCTCCCTTGAGTGTTTTTTTATATCCAACCAACCTATGAAAGGACTTATTCAAAATCCTGTAATTAAAAGGTGTATAACATGTGGTAAATATTTTCCTTTCAACCATGAATATTTTTATCATCGAGGTAAAAGCCTAAGAGCTAATTGTAAAAAATGCCACAACATATACCAGGCGATTGCATTAGCAAAATGGCGCAAGAACACAAAAGACAGAATTATCAAATATTTAGGTGGAAAATGTAAAAGGTGTGGATATAACAGGTGTAGTGATGCACTAATCTGTCATCATAGAAACAGGGTAGAAAAATATGATGCAGTAGCTAATTTAATGAAAAATCCTAGAAAATGGGAAATAATCGAGCAGGAAATCAACAAGTGCGATCTTTTGTGTAGTAATTGTCACGCAGAAGTGCATCATGCCGAAAATATACAAATACATAGATTATTTTATAACAAATAAGACCCTGTTAAGGCTGGAATGAGGGTTCGATTCCTTCCGGTAGAGCAATTGACAATTAAGTGTTGAGTGGCTGAATAAACCTCTTGCACGAGGTTAAGGCATTCATAGTACTTTCTTGTGAAACGGATTGCACTCGGGGAATATTGCAAATCCAATTTGACACGGTAGTTATATCAATAAGACCAAACAGACAGATTCCCCTTTATAACAAATGCTTTCCCCTTTATAAAATTTATTCTACGTAAAGAAAGGCAAAATTCTGTGTTTATGCGACATTTACTCACTTGTGATCCAAATACCCTACACAATTCTTGAACAGCCATGGCTAAAAGCTAGTTTATCAGAACGATGGGTCTTTTAATAATAAGGTCCAAGGTTCAGCATAAAACGCTTGATATTAAAATCTCCTAGGGATTCAAGCATAAAATATCTTTTTAAAACTTCCTTTCTTCTCTTAATTTCCTCCTCCGGGACCTTGTCCCCAAAACCATAACTTTCGACATTTGGTCTATCGGAATATTCAAACACTTTTATTTTGTTAAATTTAAATTTTTTAATTAAATCAAAGGTTTCTTTAAAATCTTCTTCGGTCTCCCCTGGAAAACCTACTATCAGGTGTGTATTTATTCTTAACTTGGGATTTCTCTTCCTGATTTCATTTAGGATAGGTAGCACATCCTCGATTCTATACGGCCTTCTCATTCTTTTCAGGACATCGTTTGATCCAGATTGAATGGGAATAGTAATGAATACAATTTTTGGGGATTGGAGTAAATCTAAAATTTTTTCCTTATTTCTAACAAGCCCCCATGGATTAAATTCTGTCAAAACCAAGCTAAAATCTCTGGGTTCTGACAATACTTTTTCAAGTAACATAGCAATATTTTCTCCGTTGTCCAGCCCATATATCCCAGTATCATCAGAATTAAAAGAAAAGATCTTCCTGCCACTATCCAGTCCTTTTTGAAATTGCTGAAAAATATCATCAATTCTTCTGCTTTTCAATCCTCCGCGGCTCATCTTTTCTACACAGTAGGAACAGTTGCCAAGACATCCTGAACCAATTTTAAGATGAAATGCTTTGTCTTTTTCATATAGATATTCGAAATAAGGATCATGGAAAAAAAGTTTATTTAAAATCCTGTTTGTTTGCCCAATCCAATTCAGCTTTCTTTCAAAAGTTTGTCCTACCTCTACCTCCTTTTTCTCTAGTCCTAATTGGTGGGCCACCTCATCTGTTTCTCTGGCCACAACCATTCCAATATTGGAAATCTTTTCAACGCGTTCGGGATTTATTTGAGGTAAACACCCAAAAACAGTAATCTTTTGTTCCTGGCCTAACTCATTCCTCAAATCTATTATCCTCCTGATAGTTTTATCCTCCATCTTTTTGAGAAAGGCACATGTATTTACAAATACTTCATCTGCCTTTTCGGGACTGTCTACCTCAACTAGGCCATTTTGAATAAACATGGATTTTACTTCATTGGCATGGAGTTGCAATCTTGTACATACATTCGAGGTATCAATGTAAAAAGTTCTTTCTTCTTTCATATCTCCTACTTTAGAATTGTTACACCCGCTTTCTGATCAATAAGGCCTATTACACCAGGACTTGTTTTTGTCCCCCTGACACAGACTTTATCCCCCTCCCTTACGCATGATTGATACATCCAAAAAAGAGTTTTGACCCAAAAGGCTTGTTTATCAAAATTCTCTATCTGAAACACTCGGGGTGTAAAATCTACATACCCATCGTTTACCACTACCCCGTTTTGTATAACCCCTTCCTCGGTTTCTTGGGGGAAAAATTCTAGTTCTGAGGGTAAATCATTGTTCCTGAATCCAAATCGAACGGTCGTTAATATCCCTGGGCGAATTTGAATCGACGACCATTTATTTTTTAATGTCTCTGAAAAGTTAGTAAAGGACGGATTGTGGAATTTTGAATTTTTTGCTGTTTGATATCTAATATGATCATCAGTTATATCCGTAAAACCAAGTTTTCTCTTTAGCTCCGTCATATTTTCCTTCAAAACGTTTCTATTTTTCATTCCGTAGACAATAAAATCGATATCTTTTTTGAGGGGGAACCCTATTAGACTTGAGCCAAAAATCCCGATATTTTCCTCCTCTATGCCCATTTCTAAGAAACACATGTATATTTGTTGCCATTCACCTTCAAGTTGTTTTTTAATCTCTGCTCCTTCCGGCTTAAAGACTTCAACAATTTCACGACTAGGAATCGTTTTTATTCTATCCTCAATAACTTTTTGGTAAGTAAGTCCATTTTTATTTATCCGATCCCCCTCAAAAGAAGGTTCAAAGGTGTGGGTCGAAAAAACACCTCCCTCGGGGTGTGTATACCCCTTTGCTATGTAGAAATCATTTCCGCTCGTCCTAAAATAGTCACAATCTTTAAACATTGTTAATGACTTTTGGTCTTTATATCATTTATCACAATATCGGCAATTTCCTTTATACTTTTATAGTTGTCTGGGATAAGATAATTCATCTTTCTCGCTTCAGTAGACAAATATTTGTCAATTATTTTCATGCAGTCATGATTTTCATACCATTGGGAGTGGAACACGGTCCTTTGTTTGTTTTTCAAATCAAACCTTGCAAATTGTGTTCTTTTTGAATGCATTCTTAGAAAGACTCCGATCTTGTTAGGCCAATCTATTTTGGAAAAAATCTCGGGGGTCACCTGGACGCCCTCAATAATTATTGATATTCCATTCGATAAATATTGCAAAGCAATCTTAGGCAAAACGTCTTCATATTCTTTTATATGCATTTGAAGACCTTTTAGGATATTTTTCTTATTTTTCTCACCCAGCAGTTTCCAAACGTTGTGGCTGTTTCCACAAGCAGGAGAGGAGGGGTTGAAGCTACGGATTACCTCTTTTATTACGTCTGTCTGAACTATTGTATCGACTCTAAGTCTTTTGGCCAATTCAAGCGCTAAAGAAGTCTTTCCTGTGGCAGGACAGCCATTTATTACCAGGAGAAAAGCAGTTTTTTGACTACTACCATTATTAAACATAATCTGGTTGAAGTATATTATCTAACGTAACCCTAAAAAGCAACAATTCCATTCGACTTATAAGTAGTAAAAATAAATATAGCCTGCCCGTGATAGACGGGCGTTTTAACCCCTATCTATGAAAGAGGTCTCAATAAATATTTGAGCCTTCACAGTGTTTATTAATTGACTCACTTGTAATTCAAATGTTTCTATCTTCCCCTGCCTAAAGAGTTTAACTCATAACATAAAGAGGGATCTGTCTTAAAAAATCAATGAACCTCGAATTTATCAACCTAAATCTTGTGTCAGTTCTATTCGAACAATAACGCCCCCCGTATTTTGCCCCCGTTAATATCGGTTGATACCCGTGCCTTGCATGGCTTTTGTCGTGATAATTTTATTATGATCAATTTTATTTCTAAGGAGGTGAGGATCTATGTCATGGACTGAAACACAAAAAAAGTACGCTCACTCTGAAAAAGGTTTAGCGGCAAGAAAACGCTACTTTATGTCTGAAAAAGGGAAAGCCACATTGGCTCGAAATATATTAAAAAGAAAAATAAAGCTACAGGAAATGAAAAAGCAAAAGAATCTTAACGTCAAACCAGCAGCAACTAAACTTATTAATAATAAGGATAACAATAAGTTATTAAATAGTTAATAAGCCCTTGACATCGGGCTAAATGATATGTACACTGTTATTAATTCAGTTAAGAAAACTGATAGATTTAGTAAAAGTTTTAGGTTTTTAGGTATAGTTTCAGAAGCGCATTTTGCGTGGACGGCTATACCTTTTTTGTGTTTATGGAGGTAAATATTATGAAAAAAATTAATTTAGAAAAAAGTTTGGAGTTTGTAGCCACAAGGCTAGCAGAGATCAGATTGTCAGAACTTGGATATCGTTATATTCCCGGTGTTTATGCTGTTATTAAAAGACTGAGGCAGATTATTTGTGCAAGAGCATTAATAGTTAAATCGCAGGAGGTACAAATATGAAAACTGCTGCGATATATTCCAGGGTAAGTTCTGAGGAACAAATGAAGGGACTATCACCCGAAGTTCAAAAAGAAGCCTGTGCTAAATGGGCTAAGGAAAATGGTTATCAGGTACTTGGTGTGTTCGAAGATGGCGGAAAATCGGGCACAAAAACGGTAGGTCGAGATGGTTTAGAGGATATGATTATTTTCTGCCAAGAAGAAAATGTTAATGCCGCATTGGTAGTTGATACAGACAGAATTGCCCGAAATGAAATTGACCACTTTTTTATTAAAAATGAGTTGAGAAAAAGCAAAACTCAGCTAATTGCTACTAATCAACCATTGGTAAACGATTCAGCTGAAGGTCAGTTCTTTGAAACAATACTTGCAGGCACAAACGCTTTTTATAGCAGATTGCTTGGTAGAAAAGTTAAAAAGAGTCTTGAGAAAAAGTGTCAGATAGGCGACTTTCCAGGTTGGGCACCGCTTGGCTACATTAATGTTAATAGAGGCTCAGAGGAAAAACCCCATAAAGTTGTTGAAATAGACCACGAAAAAGGACACTTTATAACTGAGATGTTCCGCCTCTATTCTACTGGTAACTACCCTGTAGATACACTCGTAGACATGATGTACGAGATGGGACTGCGGTCAAAAAACAATAAACGAGTTTATCGTACTGTTTTATACGCAATACTTAAAAACCCGTTTTATATTGGCATGTTCAGATATAACGGAAGTATTATCAAAGGCAATCACCCACCGTTAACTACACCTGAGATATTTGATACCTGTCAAAGGATTTCCTGTCTTCATAATCAAAATGCTTGCCGAAGAAGGAAATATAGCTGGTTACTAAACGGTTTTGCCTACTGTCAGGAACACAATGCACGTTTATGTGGAGACTGGAGTAGAAAGAAAAGTAAGGCTTATTATCACGGCAGTGTTTTAAAAGGTTGTAGAGATTACACACCGCTTGGAGATCTTGAGTCCCAAGTTGTGGAAGAACTGGGGAAAATTCAGTTCACTGAAGAATTTACTCAGATGATAATTGATAAAGCTAAGGATCTCGTAAATCGTTCCAAAGAAGCTAAACAAACAGATATACAAGCTGTTCAGAATGCAATAAAAGCGATTGAAATAAAACGTGATATTTTAGTAAATGCATTACTAGAAAAAACGGTAGATTCAGAAACATTTAAGAAAAAACATAACGAGTTGACGATTGAGCTTCAAAATAGGGATAGTGAACTAGCCACCATAGAGAACCAGGGAGGTTTTGATGTTGATGCTACCATCGCAATTCTTGACCTAGTAAATAATATAAAGGAAACATTTACTAAGGCTAATTTCGAAGCTAAGAGGCATTATTTATCTATATTCTTTGAAAGAATAGAAGTGAGGGATAAAAAGATTGCTAAAGTTATCTACACTCCGTTATTCCAGAGCTTGATTGAGGCTAAGACTGTCAGAATAACGCCCAACTTGCTCCCCCGGGAGGATTCGAACCTCCAACCTTGATCTTAACAGGATCCCGCTCTACCATTGAGCTACAGGGGAATATTGGTCTATGAGGATTATAGCAAAAAACGAAGCTGATATCACTCTTCCAGGGTTGAAGTATCTCCTAAGTCTTCTTTATTCTCTTTTGCCCTGATTACCCTCCTCATTATCTTTCCGCTTCTGGTTTTTGGCAGCTTTTCAACAAAAACAATTTTTTCCGGCCTCCCATGTTTTCCGTAGGTATTCCCCACATGCTCGGAAATCTCTTGGGCAAGCCCCTCATTAGGGTTCGTACCTTTCATCAAGGTCACGTAAGCAATAATCTTGTTCCCCTTAATAGCATCCGGGATTCCGACAACGGCTGCCTCAGTAACTTTACCGTGAGTAGTGATCACCCCTTCTAACTCAGCAGAGCTAATATTATGCCCCGCAACAATGATGATGTCATCACTTCTCCCCAAGATTCTTATATAGTCATCCACATCCTTAATTGCAATATCACCAGTGAAGAAATAGCCAGGAATTTCCGTCCAATATTTCTCAAAACGCTTTCTGTCACCCCAACAATCTCTCAAAACTGATGGCCAATTGCCTTTTATAACCAAGAAACCTTTTACCTCAACCGGAAGTTCTTTTCCATTCCTGTCAACAATTAAAGCTTCAATTCCAAAATAAGGAAGACCTACATACCCGGGTTTTTGGGGTAGACCGATCGGGGTGTTTATCATATGTCCCCCCGTTTCCGTCTGCCACCAGGTATCTGCTATTGGACATCTGCTCTCACCTACAAACTTGTAATACCATTTCCAAGCAGCTTCATTTAAAGGCTCTCCCACCGATCCCAATATTCTCAAAGATTTTAAATTATGTTTAAGTGGAAGGTCGCGACCAAAAGACATCAACATTCTTATAGCCGTCGGGGAAGTATAAAATATCGAAACTTTATATTTTTCAATAACTTTCCACCAAATTTCAGAGTCGGGAAAATCGAGCGCTCCCTCGTAAAGAAGAATTGTTGCATGATTTGAAAGAGGTCCATAAACGACGTAAGAGTGACCCGTTATCCAACCACAATCCGCCGTACACCAAAAAATGTCATTTTCCTTTAAATCAAAGGTATATTTTGTAGTCAGGTGGGTATAAAGATTATAACCGGCAGTTGTATGGACAATGCCTTTCGGTTTGCCAGTAGTTCCCGAGGTATAGAGAATAAAAAGCTTATCTTCGGAATCCATCGGTGAGGCAACAAGGTTTTTACTGCACTTTGAAATTTCTTGAGAGAAATCGAGTTCGTTTTTATCTAGTTTTGTACTTTTTTCCCTTCTAAAAACAATTGTCTTTTTGAAATCCTTTACCCCCTGTATACCTTTTCTGACAACCGACAAAAGATCAATCTTCTTCCCTCTACGATACGTATAGTCCGCCGTAACCAAAAATTTACTCTTGGCGTCTAGGATCCTTGTATTTAGAGCCTCATAGCTAAAACCAGCAAAAACAACAGAATGAATTACCCCAATCCTTGCACAGGCTAAAATGGTGGCTACCTGTTCAATTGTTAAGGGCATGTAGATAGTTAAAGTGTCTCCTTTTTTAATTCCAAGTTTTTTAAATAAATTTGCTACCTGGTTTACTTTTTCGAGAAGCTCACTGTAAGTGATTGTTATTTCATCGCCTTTCTCATTAGTCCAAATATAGGCAATTTTTTCTCCCCCACCGGCTTTTACGTGTCTATCCAGACAGTTGTAAGTAATGTTTATCTTTCCTCCGTCAAACCATTTATAGCTTAAACCGTCTTTTTGGAAGACTTTTTTCCATTTTTTAAACCAAAAAAGTTCTTTTTCTGCAGCATCCCGCCAAAATTTTATTGGATTGGCCAGGGACTTTTTATATAAAGAGGGGAAATCTTCTTTCATATAACTAATCCAGATAATCCTGGAGCTTTTTTCTTCTCGAGGGATGTTTAAGTTTTCTGAGAGCTTTTGCCTCAATTTGGCGTATGCGCTCACGGGTTACTCCAAAAACCTTGCCAACCTCTTCGAGCGTCATGGCTTTACTGCCTTCAAGACCAAATCTAAGTTTGAGAACCTTTGCTTCCCTCTCCGATAACGTCCCAAGCACTTCCTCCAAATGGTCTTTCAAAAGCTGTTTACTGGCTTGGTCTACAGGTGAAAGTGTCTGCTCGTCGGGAATAAAATCCCCCAAGAAACTTTCCTGATCTTCTCCAACCGGGGCTTCCAATGAAGTGGTCTCTTGGGCAATTTTGAAAATCTCACGTACCCGGTCTCCCTCCAAATCAAGTTCTTCCCCGATTTCTTCAGGGGTGGGTTCTCTGCCCAGCTCCTGCATTAAACGACGGCTTGTGCGATAAATTTTATTAATCGTCTCAACCATATGGACCGGGATTCTGATTGTCCTTGCCTGGTCGGCAATGGCACGGGTTATTGCCTGTCTAATCCACCAAGTGGCATAGGTCGAAAACTTGTATCCTTTCCTCCAGTCATACTTTTCAACGGCGCGTATAAGCCCCTGGTTTCCCTCCTGAATAAGATCAAGGAGGGAAAGACCTCTGCCTATATATTTCTTGGCGATGGAAACCACAAGCCTAAGATTACTTTCTGTCAACTTGTCTTTTGCCCTTTTATCAGCTTTTTCATACCTCTTGGCCAATTCAACCTCATCTTCAGCCAAAAGCAAGGGAACCCGGCCAATTTCTCTAAGATATTGCCTCACAGGGTCTGTTGACTCTATCCCCTCAAGTTTTGTAAGAAGCTCAATTTCGCGGTCAAGTTTTTCCTTTGCTTTTTCATCCGATTCAATTTCTCCTGGAGTTACCGACTCAAACACATCAATCCCCTCGCTTAAGAGCTTTTCATAAAGATCGTCAAGTTCCGCAATTCTTTCTTCCGCATCGGGAAATACCTCCATTATTTCTTCCTGCGTAAGAAAGCCCTGGTCACGACCTTTTCTAATCAAATCCAATACAGGTTTACGTACCATAATTATTCCTCGTTTAGAATTATACCGCCTCCATCCTCTTCTTCATAACCGGAAAGCGATTTGGCGAGTTTATTAAATTCGTTTTGAGCTTTAAGAAGCTTATTCTTGTCGCCTTTATCTTCCGTCTCCCTTATTTGAGAGGCTAAAAGCTTTAGTTTTTCTTTTACTGTTTGTATTTTAAGCTCTTTTTTAACTAAATCCAACTCCCTTTCAAGCTCACCGGGATTTTCCATTAAATCTTGATTGTCCGTAAGAACCATCTTTGCAAAACCCTGAAAAAGTTCTGCCGGGAGGTTGTTTCCAAAATCCGAAACATTAAACGTCTTGTCGGATGTAAATTTAGCAAATTCCTCCAGCAGTCTCTGGTTCAAAGGTGAAACAATAAGATTTTTAATTTCCCGAGAAAGCAGTATTTTCGGATCCGATTGAAAAGCCAAAGTCAAAAGCCTTTCTTCCAGAAGCTCCTTTCTACTTCGCCCTTCCGACTTGTCCGCCGGAGCGGGAGCGGAGGTGGAAGCCCCAGCGGAGCTAACTTTGGCAATCTGCTCGATAACCGCTTCCAGAGGAACCCCAAGTTTTCTTGCTACAACATTTGCGTAGTGAGCCTGAACAATTTTATCCCCAATCTCCCCAAAAATTGGGATAATCTCCCTTGAGATATTCGCCTTACCTGCCCCGCTACCCGAATTAATTCTGGAAAAAACGGAGTCAATAAAATAATCATAAATTCCCTCCGCTTTTATCAGATCTTTTTTGTAACTTTCAATATTTCCTCTGGCGGCTTCATCTGGATCTTTATACTCTGTTATTTTGGCAACCCTTACTTCTACTCCAAGACCACCGGCAATAGTTATTCCGCGTCTTGCCGCCGAATCCCCAGCAAGGTCGCTGTCCAAAGCCAAGATGAACTTCTGGGCGAAGCGGCTCAGCAGTCTCACCTGTTCCTCGGTTAGGGCCGAGCCTTTTATCGCAACAATGTTTTTTATTCCTTCCTGCCAAGAAGAAATCATATCAAGCTCTCCTTCGACAACAATCGCCACTTTTTTCTTTTTGATGAAGCTTCTGGTTAGGTTCAGACCGTAAAGAACACTGCTTTTGTGATAAAGAGGGGTCTCGGGAGAGTTTATGTACTTCCCGGTCTCCCGCCTATCCCAAGGCAAGATTCTACCGGCAAAGCCTATTGGGTTTCCCCTGTGGTCAAAAAGCGGAAAGATTACCCTGCCCCCGAACCTGTCATAAAAATTTTGCCCGCGGACAATTCCAATACCCGCCCGTTCAACCTCATCCGGAGTAAATTTCTTTTTATCTACAAGGAACTTTCTTAATGCATATGAATTTTCCGGAGAAAAACCCAAGCAAAACTCCTCAATCGTCCGTCTTTTTAAACCCCTCTGAACTTGCAAATACTCAAGAGCTTTCTTTCCGATTGGGTGACTAAGAAGCAGATAATTATAAAAACGCACGGCTTGGGTATTTACCTCAATCAGTTTTTCTTTTTCCGAAGACTCCCCAAAGCTTGTTCTTTGGAGCTTGATACCGGCCCTGTCCGCAAGGAACACCAAAGCTTCTCTAAACTCCATCCCCTCATATTTTTCCAGGAAAGCAAAAACGTCTCCCGCTTCCCCGCAACCGAAGCACTTAAAAATTTGAAGTTCGGGAGAAACCATAAAAGAAGGGGTTTTCTCTCCGTGGAAAGGGCAAAGAGCCTTATAATTTCTCCCGGCTTTTTTAAGTTCAATTCTCTCGGCAACCACCGCAACAATGTCTGTCCTACCTTTTACTTCTGCGACCTGATCGTTCATTACATATCTCTAGCGTCAGCTAGAATCCTTTCTTGGTAACAAGACCGATGTCGCTTGCGACATCGCAACTTATCCTGATTCGATTATATCATCTGCACCCGAAGAAAAGGTGAAGCTAGATTTCAAAATCCAAAATTAATGGCAAATGATCCGAAATCTCCAGATATGGAACTTCAAAATTTTTGACTTTAACCTCCGGTGAAACAAAACAGTAGTCAGCAAAACATTGTTTAACAAAATTCGGATCATCATGAAATTGTGCCCAGGCTAAACGATTTCTAGTGTTTTTGATATTAAAATCATCGATCAAATTTTTATATCCAAATTTCTCAAACATTTTTACACTCAACGTACCCGGCATTAAATTAAAATCTCCTCCGATTACTTTCGGACCGCTTTTATCTGCAAAGAAATTAATAATTTTTTCAGATTGTCTTAGGCGAACAGGCGTATCAAGTTTATCTCCAGGCAAAGTTTTTCCGTGAACGCTCCCCAACCAAACTTTCTTTTCTCCAATCTTAATTTCAGAAAATTGCATAAAGCCAACATCCCGGCTCGATTGGCGGTATATAGAAACTTTACCGCTTTTACCAATCTTAATTTCCTTTGCTAAAAAGACTGCCTGACCGCATGAAATTCCAAGCAATTTGATATTTAAACCTTTTTGGTACAAACCATTGAAGTCTTCTAAAACGGATAAGAGGAGAGAATATAACTCAGGGGAAACCTCCATAAAGCAAAAAATATCCGTTTTTGAAGATTCATTTTTTATGAAGTCAAAATACGGTTTTCCTACTTTTCCAAACCAGGAGTTCAAAAATATTATTCTCAAGCGGAGAGGGAGGGATTCGAACCCTCGGTAACCTTGCGGTTACACGCGCTCTCCAAGCGCGCGCACTAGTCCGCTATGCGACCTCTCCGAGTAAAGCATTACGAGGAGTTGGCGCACAAACTTGGTTTATGCGACCTCTCCCTGAGAGGCTATTATATCAAGACTGAGAGCTATATTGAAGAAACTATTTGGGTTTTTGTTTCAACTTTCTCTTTTCTCTCACAGTAAGCCCTACATTAAGAATTAGTGCCGTATGTATATCTGTTGCTTCCAAAAAAGTTGAAGCCGGAAAAACCATTTTTCTATCAGGGAAAAGAATTACTGCTTGTCCTCCCAAGGGAGCTCTTCTCATATTCGCTTTACCGGTCGAGTCGTAGTCAGAATACCATCCGGGAGCTACATAATTCGCGTCCGGAGTTGTCATAAACCCGGCACCCAACATGTGACCTCCGGCTACAATATCAGGTGATAGTAAACCTTTTCTTCTTGCTTGGACAAGACCCCTAAACATGTCGAATTCAGATCCCGAATGAGAAAGATGATCAAGAAGCAAAAATTCATAGTCGGTAGAACCATATTTCAGATTCATCAATGACTGATTTAGATATAACGGAACCTTATTAAGTCTCGAATAAAAATAATCGCCGGGGCGAAATCCCGGCACCCTCTCCCTCTCCCGATGTGTCCCATAACTCCCGTCCTTATCTGGTCGTTCGTTTTCAACCTCAATCCATTCTCCCAAGGCGTCTTTTTCCCAACGGGCATCAAGCAGACTGGAAGACATCATGATACCCAAAAGACTTTTCTGTCTTGAAATTTCAGAAAGGTCGCCTATCATCTCATCAAGAACCTGGATTCTGTCATATTGTTGAGCAACAGCCGAATCTACAAAATGCCTCATTACCAAAGCATACTCAAAAGGACTGCTGGCAACGTGTTTCAAAACTTGCACCAGTTTTTCCCTATCCCGCTTCTCAAAACTGGTACTTCCATATCTTGCATTAGCTAAAAGATAAACAAGAATCGGAAGTTTACTGGCGCTCTCGATGTTCCAGCCAAATTTCTCAAAAATTGGTGTATCACGCTTGTCTTTTCTGGTTTTTGTTCTTGAATTCTGCTCATCAAGAGTCGCGTTAGGTTTCCTGGAACGCTCTGTAATTTCGCCTACAAGCTCTTGTGTTTTACCTTGCCTTTCTGTGCTATCCCAAAGCTTGGCTGAATCGTAGAGAACTTGGCCTTTATTGAATCCATAAGATGCCCAAACATACTCACCGTTTTTTCCGTCACCATTCTTCCGGCTCGTTTGGTTAAATATCAGCTGAACTCCAGGGGCAACTGTCGGGCCTTTCGCCATACGAGTTAAAAATGGATCAGGGAACTCGGGGTCATTACCTTTAAGGGTTCCATTGGCAAAAAGGACATGGCTTCTCTCCTTTCCTTCTCGAAGATCGATACTCAGCTCCTTGGAAACCCCGGCTCTATGATGCCAATCTCCCCCGCCTACTCCATCAATTGGCCCCCTATGGGAAACAAATTCCCAAAGTCGCATACGCTGAGCCCCGAGCGGATTAATTTCATCCGAGCCACCACCTCCCGGTGCATGATATAAAAGCTGTTCATAGGTAATGCCATTACTAAAATGGATAATTAACCTGCCTCCGTTATGGACAACCTTAAGAGGGGTGCCATCAGGCTGTTTAAAACCATGGGCAATTTCCTGAACCAAATCGTATCCTATTAGTGTCTCGCCCCACCCTTCGTGTCCTGAATACATACCAACCATACACAAAATTTTTCCTGTTTGAACATACGGCCTGATAATTTCTTTAGCCGCCCAAACCTGCTGCCGCAGATTAAGTTCCAAACCACCCATATGATCGGTAATTTTGGAGTTTGCTCCTTCAATAAAATCACCCATAATAATTCCAAAAGTATTGGGCTCCGTTATTTTCTCCATCAAAGCATCAGCCTTTTCTGCATCCGTTTGTACAGAAAAAAGGTGAGTGTCAGAAATTGGTATTACGCGTATAGGACCATCAGTGAACACCTTAAGCTCAACTGATTCATCCATATTTGAAAGGTCCCTCTCAATACTTTGTTTTAATCTATGAAGCTCGTCAAGTTTCTTCCTAACCTCATCAAAAGGGGTTTGACCGCTATCGACAAATACAATTTTCGGGGAAGGTCTTTCTCTCATTCAAAGCCCATTATAGAAGTCAAAAAAGGTATTTCAAGTATTGATTTTCACAAAGAATATGTGTAGGATTTAAAACACTCCTCTACTTTTGGTGCCCCTGAGGTGAATCGAACACCTATCAAAGGATCCGGAATCCCTCGTTCTGTCCGTTGAACTACAAGGGCAAAATATCGTTCGCCTTTTTGAGTATTTGTTTCTCGCCGGAAAAAGAAAGTTTATGGTAAGCATCCTCAAACGGCAGCCAGGAAATTTCTGAGGTTTCTTCATCATACCCTTCCGGTAAATCTTTTATATACTCCATCAAATAAAATGTGACAAATTTTAGAATTTTACCTTCATCTAGCGCATTAAAAAAGTATTTTTCCGTTCCTATTTTTGCAATTATTTTTGCTTGAACGCCTCCCTCCTCAGCAACTTCTCTGAGCGCCGCCTTTTGCAAAGACTTTTCATCTGCTCTTATTCCTCCCGAGGCCATTGGCCCGGGAACTTCCGGAGTATCATTGTCTATCCAACCTTTGGGAAGACGCCAGACTGGATCCGGGTAAAGTTCACTTGCTGCCGACTTGGTAACCAACCACAGGACAGACACACGATCCTTTTTGTAAACAACCCCGCCTGAAGAAAACTGGCGGGTTAATACTGTTGTATTTTGTGCGTTTTTTCCCACAGTTTTAAAACCTCGCGCGCCAACCTAAACATATCTTTCTCTCTTTTAAGAGATATTTTTTTAACCGCCTCGGCATATTCCAGCCATTTATATTTACTAAAACCGATAAGTTCATTCGACCCTCCTTTTTGAAGCATAAGATAATAATAATATTTCTGAGGAATAGATTTGCCATTAAGAATGACTGTCCCGGCGAACCTGCCTGCCTCTTCAAGCACTCTAGCCGTCATTCCTCCCTGTTCCCCCATAAGTCTAATTGCGGCACGCACAGAGGACTCTCCTTTCCTTACAGCAACCTTGGGAATCTCCCAATCACCACCCTCTTTTGTTTTTACAAGCAAAAATTGACGTTTTCCACCGTTGCCTCTAAAAACTATCGCCCCCCCCATTGATATTTGTTGATTTTGTTTTACGTCCATACTTATTGCCCACCTGCGGTGGGGGCGAGATTCGGACTCGCGTGGGTGAAATTCACCCCCAAGGTTTTCGAGACCTGGCAGATAAACCACTCCTGCACCCCACCTTAGTGTGCCCTCGATCAGAATTGAACTGATATCATTGGTTCCGCAAACCAGTGCTCGATCCGTTGAGCTACGAGGGCCATTCAAGTTCGCTCAGGGTAAACCTTCTACTTATTCCCAGGCAGTTTTTGAGCAAACCAGTTCGTTACCCTATCCAGCCCAGTTGGCGGAGCTTCTTCATAGGGGATGTAGGCAGAAATCTCCTTTTTAAGTTTCTCTTTAATCTCCGCATTTATTACAAGCTCCATCCTGCCTGGAATCAAGATTGTATCAATTACCATCAGTTCCTGGCCGAATCTGTTTGAAAACCAAAACCTATTCATAAACTGCCAATTTACCTCTTTTCCCGCGATTTTAATACCCTTGTTTGTAACCTTATACTCAACATTTTCGGGCTCAACAGTTGCAAGAACATAATATAAAAATACCAGTGAGATTATTAAAATGACAGGCACCAGTCCCTCTGCCAAAAAGAGAATAAGGCTAACAACCCCCGCCATGGCAAATGTCGTAACGTAAAACTGCCTGTCACGCCTTTTAAAAGGCCTTGCAGGGGCCACCCAGGTAACCAAATCGCGCTCGGGTTCCCTCCTGACAACAACAGCCTGCGGCTCACTATTTAATGTGCTATCGGCAGTAGATTTTGACTCGGTGGCAGAATCCATATCACGCATAGTATACCTCAAAATCTGATATAATTGCACTGCCTTTTATGGAGGATATGCCGAGCGGCTAAGGCAAAGGTTTGCTAAACCTTGACCACGCAAGTGGTCGGTGGGTTCGACTCCCTCATCCTCCGCCAGTTGGTGGGTGGGCAGGACGGTAATGCGCGAGTCTTGAAAACTCGTGGGCGCAAGCCCTAACAGGTTCGACCCCTGTACCCACCGCAGGCTATCTTGCAATAGTTAATCCCCAAACTTTTTCAACACCTGCTCTTTTAAGAACTTTTGCAGCTTCTTTGAGAGTCGATCCCGTGGTAAAAACGTCATCAAAAAGCAGGATACTAGGATACTGCGATACTACGATACTGGGAGAGACTTCAAAAACTCCTTTGAGATTCTGGCGTCTTTCATCCCCTTTCAGCTCGGCTTGAGAAATTGTCGGTTGTTTTTTTATAAGTAAGTCTGGCGTAAACTTCCAATCCATTGCCTCAGCGATAGATTTCCCGACTTCGACAGACTGATTAAACCCCCTGACATTCTGTCGGTGCCAATGGAGTGGAATAGGCACTAGTAGGCCAGAATCCGGAATCATGAATCTGGAATTTAGAGATCTTAATTGCTCAACAACGAAGCAATTTAGCAATGAAGCAATGTCCGTTGCATATTTATACTTCAAGGCCAAAATCGCCTTTCTGACCACCCCTTCGTACTCCCAAATAGAAATCAGACCATCCAAGCCCAGCTTCTTTTGACACCTTATATGGGTAGCACCATCAATTGAGGGTCGCTCGCAGTTGGGGCAAATCGGCTTTGCCAATCTCACTTTTGCAACACAATTTGAGCAAATATAATTTCCCTCCCGCCTGCAGCCAAGACAGGTTTTAGGAAAAACAAGATCCAATAAATTCATTTGCGCTACAATATAAGTATATGAGAATTTTTAATAAAAAGGCGAAATTTGAATACGAACTGACAGGAGAGGGGGTCGAGGCCGGAATTTCCCTCTTGGGAGTCGAGGCCAAGTCGGTTCGTGAAGGAAGAGCTGATATTTCCCAATCGGCAGTCAGAATTTTGGGGAACGAGGCATACCTCATTAATGCGAATGTCCCCGCGGCAGGTGTCCAAAAATATGATGCCACCAGAATGAGAAAGCTCCTTTTGCACCGAGGTGAAATTCTATCCCTTACCACCAAGATGAAGCAGAAAAAGTTGCAAATTGTGCCTATCAGGGTATATAATAAGGGCCGCTTAATAAAGCTCTATCTTGAGCTTGGCCGAGCCAAGCGTAAGTTCGAAAAAAAGGAGGCTCTTAAGCGCCGCGACATAAACCGAGACATCGAAAAGGAGTTGAAAGGTTCGATTTAAGTCGGGGACGATCGGTTTCGACGGGGAGCTCTTTGACAAAACGGCAAGCCAAGTTTGATCAACACTTGTAAAAAAGAGGTCAAAAAACAAAAGCTAACTCAAAAGGTTATGCTCTAGCCTTTGCCTAAAAAGCATTAAGCTGGCATCTTTAGACTTGATTCTCGGCCGAGTCGAAAAGGTGTAAACCAATCCGAGATGCCGTTTAGGTCTTACTGATTTAGAGACCTAAACGAAAGCCCAAATAAATCTTACTTCCGGTTGCCTGTGAATTGGCTTAAACCCAGGAGGAAATTAAAAAAATTCAATAAGCTTGTAGAAGTTTTGTTATTACGCTTTTCGGACGCGGGTTCGATTCCCGCCGTCTCCACTAGAGGTGTTTGATCTCGATTGATAAAAGTTTATCTCCGGTAAGAAGTATTATTTCTTTTTGCGCTTCGGAAACCACAAGGCCTGTTGCGCCCGCAATTTGATCGCTTATGTATTGAGCTTTGTATTTCCCCTTTTTATCAACAACTACAACACGTTTTCCGGCCTTGTCCAGCAAATAAAGGTATTGGTTGTCGGGGTCGGCATAGATTGCATCAACATTGCCGATTTCGGGTATTACCCCCGAAATTGAAAAATTCTGCGGAGAGCCCAAACTATATTTAAGTATTCTTGAGGCAGGGTAAAGTACATAGACGGCCCCGTCCATTCCCCAGGCAGACGCATCCGAAAAATTAACCTTACTCCCTGCCGAAAGCCAATTTTGCTGACCCCCAAAAGTATTTCCTGCCTGTCCCTGGTATCTGTAAATTGCGCCTCCGCTTTTATCCAGCACATATATATTTCCCGCAAAGGCGGAAATTAGGGCATCCCCTGTCCATGTTTTATCTATTACTTTGGTTTTGCCTAAACCCAACTGATAAATTCCGTCAGATGACAAAATAAAGGCACTGTCTTGATATGATGCCAGGCCGTCAACACCATCAATCACTGTCGGCCCTGCTACAACCTTACTCTTTTTGGTTTCTACCACTACACTGACAATTCTTTTGCCAAGTTTATCAAGTATAAAAATATTGCCCCCCGAAGAAGAAACTACATCTCCATTAAACCCCGAGGACAAAAGACTTAAATCCAGAAAAAGTACAGGTTCAATCTGATATTCACCCAAAATTGCTCCACGACTATCGTCAATCTTCTTTTGCAAGTCTGTAACTTTCGGATCGTTAACTTTAAGACTTAGTATCTCACCCAGTTTCTGTTCGCTATCGGTAAATAACTCTCTGGACTTATCAGGACTCACACTTGCAAGACCGATTGCCTGATCAACATCGCTCTGGGCCTCCTGAAGTATTCCTTGGTATTTCTTTTTTAAATCGTTGACCATTTTTTGTCTTATCCCAAAACCAATACTAACAATAAGAATTATTAATAAAATTACTCCAACTGAGAGGGTCAGCTTCCTACTTTGAGACGTAACTTCATCCCCCATACTGCTCCTTACGTAAATACTTTTTTGGGGAATTTTTTTGCTGAATTTACTAAACCAATCCGCTAGTTTTTGCTTAAGAAGCGGTGTGGTCTTTTTCTGAATTTCGGGAGCCTTAGGCTTAGGTACAGCAAAAAAATCGCTTCTCCCGTCAAACTTAATAATTGCCGCTCCCAGGGTTCCTTTCTCAACCCCTCCGTGAATCATAGGGGCAAAGGTCTCTGCAGCTCCCTCCGGACTTCCACTGGTAAGTGCCGCCTTGATAACCCCAGGCGAAACTTTTTCAAAAAAGGCCTTGGTAGCAAGAAGCACCACATCACCTTCTTTAGGGTATCCTGAGGCGGATATAACTTCATCACTGCTCTTCGAGTCTGAGCCGATTCGGTCTGAGCTCACGGTCGAAGGACGTGAGGACACATCCCTCAGAGTCGAATGACTTGCCAAAATTGTTGCTAACGCACCTTCTCTACAAATAATTACTTGACTTCCTCCGAAAGCCGCAGAATAAACAACTCCGCCAACGAGAGCGCAGGCGGCGATTTCCACATCCCCCCAGCTTTGCCTAAACTCAGCGGCAACTTTCCAGCTAGCATTCCGTAGTGCATCGAAAGGTTTTTCGGTAAGGGAGCCAAAATATTCCTCATGAAGCCTGCTAATAAGTTCCCTACCTGAAGCTATCGTATCTATTCCTTCTTCAACTCTTTCTGTAGCCACAACTGCAAAAAGCCGTCCCCTAAGGCGTAGTTTTTCGGGATCATCCGGGGCAAATTCATGAACCTGCGCCCATCCAGACGGTCCGGGAGTTGCCGTCACTTTAGAGCTAATTGTTCCCAACATTCTTCAAAGAATAACTAGGGCAGCCAAAAAAACGAAAGCCGCAAAAGCCAAATGAAAATAAGACAGGGTCTTGGCAGGAACTTCAAACCCTAAATGTAACGTGCTTGTCATAAGCTTCACCTGCCGAGTAACTACAAAGGCAAAAACAAGATACATCCCTAAAAGCACTAAAGCAAGCACTTTAATCAAAACCCATGTGTTAAAAACGGTTGTTAGTATATTTCCCACAATTAAACTTTGTCAATTAGATCATCCAATATTTTTGCTACCTTTTCAGGGTTTGGTACAGACTCAAATTTAAACTCCGGTATCTCCGCCGCTGTCTGGATTCGAACATCGCCAAAATTTAGCGTTGTGCCCAATACCCCGTTTGTTGAATAGCTCACATCCTGAATTCTACCAAGTTCAGCTTCCGACACTCTTTTATCTACCAGGTTAAAAAAGTCAACATCAATTATTCCCTCCGTCGTCACAAAATAAACATTAAAATACCAACTCAAAAAACTCTCAATTGCATAAGCACTTGTTACCAAATACCAGGCTAGTGTAATAACAAGGGGAAAACCAATTGGAAGAAGTGAAAAAACCCCAAAAAGGCTGAGGATAGTAGGACCGGTTAACAGCAGAAGCGTAACAACAATCCATTTAACATTAACTATTGGATGTTGCCTAAGCATGAGAATTATTTTTTCTTTGTCTTCCTGGGTTTCAAAATTTATATCATCCGGGTAAAGACAAAATGCGGAAAAACGGCTGTGCGAATGGCCCTTTTCCGGCAAAACAGGAGAGGGAGAAACAAACACATCAGGCATTGCAGCCTATTATATACTACCCTTTATCTTTTTTCGATGTTGTAAAGAGGGCCAACTATCTGAATATTGGCAGGGGCTCTTAGGTTAAAGTAGTTTTTGAAATCATCACCGTTTATGGTTTGACCATTAACCGTAACCGAAGTCGTCCGGCCTGTCCCAAAATCCACTCCGACAGAAATATCGGTAACACTATCAAGCGGTGTTCCACCACGACTAGACAGTTCGCTTTTTACCCGTCCGGAGTCCCAAGTATCGGTTCCTTCCGGATTTGCCTTGTCAGGTTGATAGAGGTGAGACTTCGTTGAACCATCTTTTTCGGCAAGAAGTACCGCATTTACAATATCAGCAAGATCAGTTGAACTTAGCCATGCGGTTTTATTGTAAGCGGAACGGCTTCCCCAGTCACAATAAAAAACCGGAGAGCTTTTATCATAGGCATTACTGGCCAGGTCGGCAAAACTCCCCACTCCGCCATTTGCATCGGTAAGCCTTTTGGTCCAGGCGGTTGCTGACCAACCGATATCAGCAGAGGTGTAAGCATATCCTCCATGAGTTGAGGAAAACCAAGCTTTAATCGGATTACCCCCACTCGTTAAAACTATTCCAGCGGTAGCCCTCACTGCCTGGGACCATGCATCATTAGAATCGTGTGCACCAAGCTTCACAACCTGACATTGCTGGCTTGGGCAAATACTACCTGAGCCGTTATTTGTATAGGAAAGCGCATAGCTTCTGGCAGCGATTGCTTGGGCTTTGAGGGCCTCCATCGGAAAATCTGCCGGCATTTCATAAAGGTGCGTCAAATATTCCTCAATCGTCCAATTATTATTAATTGACTCCCCAAATTCATTTCTTCCAACAACATGAATGTTTGTCGACTGACTTCTGCCTGTAGTATAGTCTGCGTTGTAATAAGCAGAAAGGATTGCTTGGGCATTTTGTCCAGCTTCGGCCCTGCCCTTTGCCCCGAATTGATTCATCCCAACTCTGTTAGGAACTCCGTAGGTAAAAAATGCATACTTCGTACCCGAAAAACCAGGATCCTTATATGGGTTAATATCGCTTGAACAACCGCCTTTCATATTGTAAGCAGATCTTGAGAGCCCGAGGCTCTCTAGTTTCGCTTCGATAAAAGCCTGTTGTTTTGCAGAAAGGGAGGCTAGGTACACATCCACTTTTGCTACTTCTGCCGCTAAAGAACTTGTTTGGGCTGCCACCTGTTTTTGTGAAGCGGCAAGAGAATCCTTGCTTTTCTGTAATAAATCTTCATCGCTCTTAAGTTTTAATAAGTCTTGCGCGTATTGCTCAAGAGTTTTTCTATCAGCATCAGCAGCCCTTTGTCTTAGGTTTATTTCCTGAAATGCTTGAGAGGCACTATCAGCAAAAAGGAACGGAGTAATTGGATCGTAAAGTCTTAAAAACATATATTGATCTTTCGCTTTCTGATTGAAAATTTCTTTTGTGTAGGCCAAATCTTCCTCACGCGATACAATATCAGCAGATAAAACCTGAAGTTGTTTTGTCAACGCCGAAATTCTTTTATTGATATCGTTTAGCTGGGATTGAAGAGCCGCCAAATTCTTTTTATTGGTAGTTTGAGCAGGCAAATAAAGATTAATTAAATTCTGGAGTTGCTCAGTGCAATACTGAGCATCTCCTGCAGAAAAGCCACTGGGATTGGCATTTTGGCAGTCAATCTCAGCCCTCACAAGAGTAAAAGAGTGAAAAAGTATAAGAGTAAAAGTAACTACAAAAATGATAAGTAAAAGTCTGAAAATTTTGATTAAGGTTTTAATTTTACGTAGCATTGCAATCTATTATACCAAGTGAAAACTAAAGCAGAGGGTGGTAAAATATTAGGATAATGAAAAAGGTATTGCTGTTTCCAGTATTTTTGTTTTTTACTTTAACCTTTCTTTTTATCTTTCCTAAAAATATTTATGCCGCAACTTGCGAAATAGCTTCCTGGGATGAAAATACAAGAAATCTTCAAGTTTGTATTGGAGGATTTTCTACAAAAGATGACTTAAAAAAAGCAACCGGGGAAGTCCAATGTCTGAACAATTCTAATTTGATATCCTATGGCGTTTGTAGAGGAATTCAAGATCCCGAATTTAATCTAGCTGGTACTGCTGATAATATGATTGCTCAAGATCTTGGTGGTAAATACTATACTTGTCCAATTTTTACCGGAATTAATCGCGCTATCGGCCAACTTCAAGTAAAAGTAAATGCACCCAACGATTGCACAACTGCTTCTATATACACGGCACCAAAAGATTGGGACCCTTTAACTGAAGGGTTACCTTGGCAACAAGGAACTAATAATCCAATAAAAGAAGGCTCTATTTTTTGTCCTGATCAAAAAAGTATTAACACCGCCATCGGTTGCATCCCCATTCTCGATCAAACAAGCTTTCTTTCATTTGTACTAAAATGGGCTGTAGGAATCGGGGGTGGGGTTGCGTTTCTTCTTATAATCTATGCCGGATTTATGATAATGACCGCCGCAGGAAACCCCGAACGCCTAAAGGCGGGGCAAGAGCTTCTGACTTCTGCAATTTCAGGGTTAATTCTTTTGATATTCTCCGTGTTTATACTTAAATTTATCGGAGTTGATATACTGGGGTTGGGACAATTTGGTTTTGGAAAATAATATGTTGGCGCAAAAACTTGAAGATATACAATCGGGCGCTTTTCCAAGTGCTCCACCACTGTCTAAGATAACACCAGCGAGCATCATTGGAAACATCCTCCCATACATTTTTGGTGCTGCAGCTATCGCCCTTCTTATTTATTTGATTCTTGGTGGTTTTCAGATGATGACTTCTCGAGGGGACCCGAAGGCAATGCAGGGAGCACAAGCGAAAATTACAAATGCGTTAATTGGCTTTGTAATTATTATTATTGCCTTCTTCATCGTTCAACTTTTGGGGCAACTATTCGGGCTTCAAACCAACACATACTTCAAACAAACCTTCGGTCTCTAACTTGTTTATAGGCAGTACAAGTAATAAAATGTTGTTGTGAACAAATTGGCAAACATTGGTGATATTTTTTTTGGAGATAGTAACCCTCTCAATACCACCGTTGGGCAACCTTTAACAGGAGTCGGGAGTCTGGTAACTCTTTTTCTAAATATTGCCTTTGTTCTTTCCGGCTTAATTCTTCTTTTCTTTTTCATCATGGGTGGAATCGGGATGATAAGCTCGGCCGGGGAAAGCGACCCACAAAAAGCAGAACAAGCCAAAAAAACAATTACTTCTGCAATTATCGGCTTTGTTATTGTATTTGCATCGTATTGGATAGTAAAATTAATCTTGCAACTGCTGGGAATACAAAATCTTATTTAAATGCAAAATCTTTTGGCAGACACAAACAATCCTTTTGGAACAATAAAAGCACCCGATGCTCTTTCAAAATTTGGCACCGACCCCGGTGCGGCAATTGGAAAATTAATCCAAATAGTTATTTGGATTCTTATTGTGGGAGCCGGAATTTACGCTCTTATTAATTTTATTCTGGCAGGGTATGCGTTTATATCCGCAGGGGATGATCCAAAAAAAGTCGCGGGGGCGTGGGCAAAGATCTGGCAAACAGCACTCGGACTCTTAGTTGCTGCTGGGGCTCTTATTCTGGCAGCAATTTTTGGACAATTGATCTTTGGTAACCCAAGCTATATCCTTAACCCGACAATTACACCAATACAATGAATAAATTATTAGCCATAACAATTGCACCAAACGGGGGTTTTACCGGAATTGGTACTCTAGGTACACCTAAAGGCACTGGTATAACAAACTTTTCAAGTGTTATTTCAATGACAATAGGTGTCATGACCATGATTGCCTTTATATGGTTTACTTTCGTATTAATAACAGGTGCCATCGGAATAATCAGTTCCGGAGGCGATAAACAAGCTCTTGAAAACGCCAGAAAAAGAATTACAAGCGGAGTTATCGGTCTAATTATTGTAATAGCTGCTGTTTTTATCCTAGACCTAATAGGGACGATATTTGGAATTCCGTATCTAAATCTTCTTCAATTATTTTATAACATTACCGGACTATCTCAATCAAATCCAAGTAGTATTCCAAGTTATTATTAATTACAAAACCAAAAAATGATTACAAATCCAGCCATAGGGTCTCTAGGAAATCAGTCAGGTGTTAGTTTCTTTCAAAAATTTGCGCCAGCAGCTGTAACCTTAGGTTTTATTATTGGGGTTATTATATTTTTCTTCATTCTTATAACCGGTGCCATTCAATGGATTTCCTCAGGTGGAGACAAACAGGCACTGGAGGGGGCCAGGGGTAAAATTTCAAATGCTTTGATAGGTATTATTATTCTTTTTGCGGTCTTTGCAATAATCCAGCTTATTCAAAACTTTTTCGGTATCTCAATACTGACTCTTGACATAAGTAAACTTGTAATCCAATAATATAGATACATGCACAAACTGCTTGCAGACACAATTAGTTTAACTCCGGCGCCCAATAGCGGTTTTGAGCAACTTGGTGGAATTACGGTTGCAGGAATTGTTTCAGCCCTAATTCGCCTTGCAGTTGTTATCGCGGCAATTGTCTTCTTCTTCATTTTGGTAATAGGAGGAATTCGTTGGATTGCCTCCGGCGGAGATAAAGCCCAAACGGAAGCTGCCAGAAACCAAATAACGGCGGCTTTGGTCGGACTTGTAATTGTTTTTGCCGCTTGGGCAATAGTTGCACTTATCAACACCTTCTTCCATGTAAACATTTTCTCCTTATCTATTCCCTCGATTTAATATAGAACTTGCTCAAACTTAAGCTTGGGGTTAGAATGTTTTTATGGGAGTTGCAAAAATATCCGATCTGGAGGGGGTTTTTAGTAGAGTTGTTGGCTACGCTTTAGGGTTTGCCGGAATCGTTCTTTTTGTCCTTCTAATTATCGGCGGATTTAAATACATAACTTCCGGGGGAGATCCAAAAGCCGTCGAGGGTGCCAAAAAAACATTAACCTATGCAATTGGGGGTTTAATTGTAATACTTATTTCCTATTTGATTCTTGTCCTCATCTCCAATATTACCGGAGTCGATGTAACCAAGTTCACCATCGTCCAACCATAAGCACTCCAAAGATACTTGATACTAGATACTAGGATACTAAGATATAATGAAATACGATGGGTATTTCTAATCTCAAAGCTCAAAACTTAAAACTTAAATTTCTATTTATTACCATTTTTGTTTTGTCAGCATTCGTCATTTATCATTTGTCATTTACCATCCCTGTTCACGCCCAAACCACAGGACACCCCCCTGATCAATACGGATGTACCTGGAATTATGATATGTGTGGAACTTCCTGGAAGGGTTCAGATTGCGAAACATTAGGTGGTTACGACTATCATTCTTGCCGAAGTTTCACAGGTAGTGGACCAAATGCTGAGCAGGCTTGTAACAGTGCTGTATTTAAATGCGGATCCTTCACACAAGTTTCTGGAGTACCACCAGGAAGTACTGGAGGCACTACGGGGACTACTGGATCGGGCAGTGGCGGTACCCCTGC
>Ga0187886_1000111_pt1 | contig 117622 bp, 101 predicted proteins | sample June2016WEW_20_1_FD_133001 | JGI IMG/M metagenome (GOLD analysis project Ga0187886, IMG submission 133001) | Peatland microbial communities from SPRUCE experiment site at the Marcell Experimental Forest, Minnesota, USA - June2016WEW_20_150 | ecosystem: Environmental > Terrestrial > Soil >...
ATCACGGCCAGGCGTTGGTTCCTGGTCGCCCCGTTGCGCGGGACGAGGCCCCAGGGAATATTGGCGGGAAGACCGGCGCGATGCGAGAGCAGATGGAGGAGCGTGACTTTTTGGAGGGCGGGGACTCCGTGTTTCAGCCGGATGGGCTCGAGCAGAGCGTTCAAACGCTTATCGGCGGCCGCGCTCTGGCCGTGCGCGGACAGCCCCGCTCCCAGCACGAGGACGGCGGCCGTCGAGGCAGCCAGGACTTTCCACATTCTCAGGGGCTCCTGGGTTCCGCAGGCCGTCGCCGGCAGGCGGTTTTCGGAAGGATCACGGGGATCAGGCCTTGGCGGCCACGACCCGGTCCCGCCCCTCCCCCTTGGCCTGGTAGAGACACTCGTCCGCCTTCCGGACCAGGGCCTCCGGCTCGCGCTCATGGGTCGCCTGGATCGTGGCGGCCCCCACGCTGATCGTAACGTCCTTCGCCACGGTGGACCCGGTGTGGGGAATCGTCAGGCCTCGGACCGTCTGGCAGATCCGCTCGGCGACATGCTGAGCGCCCTCGAGCCCCGTGTCCTGGAGGATAACGGCAAATTCTTCGCCGCCGTAGCGGGCCGCGTAGTCTCCGGGGCGACGGGCCGAGCCCTGGACCGCCCGGGCGATCTTGATCAGACACTCGTCCCCGGCCTGGTGGCCGTAGGTGTCGTTGTAGGCCTTGAAGTTGTCGACGTCGCAGAGAAGGAGCGTCAGCGGGCGGCTGGTCCGGACCATGCGGCGCCAGCCCCGCTTCAATTCCTGCTCGAACATCCGCCGGTTGGGGATCTTGGTGAGGTCGTCGACCTCGGCCAGCCCCTTGAGCTCTTCGTTCCTCTCGTTCAGCTCCTGGTTGGCCCTCCGCCCCTTCTCCTGCTCCTCCCGGAGGAGGCGGGCCATCACGAAGTCCGTCCGGGCGTATCGTTCGATCGAGTAGCAAGCGAGCATGCCCAGGAGATTCGACCCGATGAAAAAGAAGTTGTGGGTCCAGATGACCGGAGCCGGGAAATGAAGGGAACCGAGGGTCAGGATCTCGTAGGCCGCGACGATCAGCCAGCCCGTGAGCGTGGCCCAGATGAAGCGCACCCGGGACCAGGTGTAGAGGACAATGAAGACCATGATCAAGCCCGCGTAATAGGAGTGCTGCGCTTCTCCCTGGACGATTCCGATCATGGCCACGATGCCCAGCCCGGCGATCAGGCACCACAGGGAGAGGGCCCCCTGCCAGACCCGGCGGAACGCGCGGACGTACGTCAGCAGGAAAAGGAGGACGCTGACCGGCAGGAAGCCGGCGAAACGGATCGCCACGAGCGTCTTGATCGCGGCCGGGGCGACGATCGCGTCCAGGATCCCGAATCCGGAGTAAAACAGGGCGCCGACGATAATCGTTAGACGGATCTGGCCCAGGGACTTCTCGAGGAAGTCGTCCATGAACTCCCGTTCGGCCGGAGGGTCGAACGAGAGGGTAAAAGAATGCCTCGGGGGACTCGGGACGTCCCCGGCTGTCGGGTCGCTCATCATCCTTCCCATCCTTTCGCGGGCGTCGGGGCGCGGGACCTCACGGTCTCATTCGATGACGTGCGCGGCCCAGAGCAGGCCCCGCTTGACGATTTCCCGTGCTTCCGGGACGTTGAAATCCGCGGCCACGTGGCCGAGCGATGTGTAAAAGACGCGGCCCTGGCCGTAATGTTTCTTCCAGACGGCGGGCATGACCACCCCCTTGGTCCACGGCGCATACTGTCCCGAGAACGTCGTCGTCGCCAGGACCTCATTGAGCGGGTCGACCAGCATGTAATACTGCTCGGATTTCATATGGAACCGCTTCCGGAGACCCTTGACGATCGGGTCGGACGGCTTGGTGATATCGACGTCGTAATCGATGATCCCGCCCGGATGGGCGACCCACTGGCCGCCGACCATGAACTGGTATTCGACATTGGAACGGAAGGAGTCGGCCAGGCCGCCGTGCCAGCCGGCCAGCCCGACGCCGTTTTTTACGGCCTCTTCGAGGTTGCGTTCCTGCTCGGGCTTGATGCTGCCCTGCGTGTAGACCTGGACGATGAGATCCAACGATTTGAGCTTTTCGAGGTCGAGGTAGGCATCGAGCGAGTTGGAGATTTCGACCTTGAAGCCCTGGGACTCCAGCCAGGGGGCGAAAATGTCAACGCATTGCTTGGGCTCGTGGCCTTCCCAGCCGCCCCAAACGAAAATGGCGGTCTTTTGTTTTTTCGGTGTCTGGACGGGCCCGGCGAGCGCGATGGCGCCGCACAGGCCGACGATGAGTACGATCAGGATCAGGCCTTTTTTCATTTTTCTCTCTCTCAACCGTCCGTTCCTTGTCTGGACGATCTCTGCCGCCCTCTTCACGCCGAGCGGGCGAACGGGAAACTCACTCCAGGTTCCGGATCCAGATGTTCCGGTAGCGGACGGGGTGACCATGATCCTGGAGGGAAATCGGGAGCTTGTCGGCATGCATCTTGTAGGGAGGCCGGGCCTTGTAGGCCGTCGGCCCCGTCAGCTGGGCGCACTCGTGGACGAGGACACCGTTGTGGAAGACGGTCATCCGGGCCGGGGCGAGGAGCTTCCCGTCCTTGCCGAACCGCGGCCTATGGAACACGATGTCGTAGGTCTGCCACTCCCCCGGAGGCCGGCAGGCATTGACCAGGGGCGGAAATTGGCCGTAGATGGCCGCGGTCTGGCCGTCTGCGTAGGTCTTGTTGTTGTAGCAGTCGAGGACCTGGACCTCATAAAGGTCCATGAGGAAGACGCCGCTGTTGCCTCGGTCCTGGCCATCACCCTTGGCCGGTGACGGCGCCATCCACTCGACGTGGAGCTGGCAGTCGCCGAACCCCTTGACGGTCCGGATCGAGCCGGTCTTGGGCACGACCTCGAAATAGCCGTTCTCGACCTTCCATTGGGCCGGGAGGCCCTTGGCGTCCGACCATTGGTTGAGGCTCTTGCCGCCGAACAGAACGACGGCGTCCGAGGGCGGCGGGACGGCCGGCCCGGCCGGGCCAGGCGTGACGACGGGGGCCATGGGACGGTCGGGGTCGTGGACCGGCCACTTGTCTTGGGCCCCGGCCTGGGAAAACAAGGCCAGCGCCGCGCATACGATCAGAATCCCGCAGCGGTTTTTCATGCTGTCACCTCGATCGATCAGGAGGACAGCCCCCTCCGGGGGGACGGTCGTTCGTTTTCTCTCTTTTCTTGGATCACAGGCTCCAGCCGGGGCGGTAGTCGAAGTGGAGGAACTGGTTCGCTTCCGGCAGGTTCGTGAATTCCATCTTCTCCCCGTTCCAGAGGAGCTTCATGTTCTTGTCCTTGAGCCGGACGGCGACGTTAGCTAGGAGCATGACCTCGGTGAGCGGGCCCGCATACGAGAAGTCGGTCGTCGACTTCGCCCCTTTTTTGATGGCCTCTATCCACTCTTCCCGGATGCCGGGCGAGCGGGGGATGGTCTTCTCCGGCCGCTTGTACTCCTGCATCCGGGACTCGGGGATAAGCCGGGGGTTTTCACCGTAGGTGCCGCACATCAGGAGGCCCTTGTCGCCGCGGAAGAGGACGCCGCCGCCCTCATCGCCCATCAGCCGGCCGTCCTCGAGCTCCGCCGGCCGCGGCGGGGTCAACCCGCCGTCCCACCAGGTCAGCTTGACGGGCCCCATGCTGCCGCGCGCGGGGAACTCGTATGTGACGACCTCGGCCCACGGATAACAATCCTTGGTAAACGGCGTCGAGCTCGCCTGGACGCTCGTCGGGTAGCCGAGCTTCAGCGCCCAGAACGGCTGGTCAAGCAGGTGGGCGCCCATATCGCCCAGGGCGCCGGTGCCGAAGTCCCAGAAGCCGCGCCAGGCGAAGGGATGGTAGGCGGGGTGGTAGGGCCGGAACGGAGCTGGCCCGAGCCAGACGTCCCAGTCCAGGGTCGAGGGCACGGAGGGAATCTCTTTCGGGGCATCGATCCCCTGCGGCCAGATGGGACGATTGGTCCAGACGTGGACTTCATTGACGTTGCCGATCGCCCCGTCCCAAATCCACTCGCAGATCAGGCGCGCGCCTTCCTTGGAGTGTCCCTGGTTGCCCATCTGGGTGACGACGTTCGCGTCCTTGGCCGCCTTGGCCAGCATCCGGGCTTCCTTGATCGTGTGGGCCAGGGGCTTCTGCACGTAAACGTGCTTCCCCAGCCTGATGGCGGCCATGGCGATGACCGTGTGGTTGTGGTCCGGCACGGTCACCGTGAGGGCGTCGATCCCTTTTTCCTTCTCCAGCATCCGGCGGAAATCGCGGTACTTGGTCGCCTTCTCGTACATGGCCTTTTCTTTGGGCTCGAGCTCTTCGGACCGGAGGAGCTTGGCCATCTGCTCGTCGTCCACGTCGCAGAGGGCGACAATGTTTTCCGAACGGACGCCGCGGGTGTCGGAAAAGCCCATGCCGCCGACGCCGACGCAGGCGATGTTCAGGGTATCGCTCGGGGCCTTCTTCTTCTGGGTCGCCCCGACGACGTGCCGCGGCACGACCATGATGCCGGCCGCCGCGGCCGCCGAGGAGCTCAGAAACTTGCGACGGGAATAGGTCTTCCCGTCAGCGGGGAAGGTTTTTGTTTCGTCCATGCTCACCATCCTTATGTCTGAATTTTATGGAGAGAAAAGCCGGGGACTTCCGGAGGGTTGTTTACGGGGGCACTCGTCGTCTTCATGGAAGACTTATTTTCAGATTCCCGAAAGGTTTATATCACAAGCCGCGGCCCCCGGTCAATTTGCTCATGAGGATGTCTCAGTGTCACTTGTTTTTCTCAATCGGGAACCGGCCGGTCTCCCGGCCGTTTTGGTCGAGGAAACGGACGCCTGGGTTGCCTTCGGGGGCAACTTCCACGATGAGCCTCTCCCGTCCCTGCTTGTCGTTGAGCCGGAGAGACACAGAACCGTTGTCGCTCTTCCCGAGGAAAACGCGGGGCTGGGCCTGTTCGCGCCCGGAGAAGAACTTGGCGTACTCCGCCTTCTGCTGCTCCTCGGGCAGGTTTTTTATGCGGTCCTGAAGGGTGAGAAGTTCCCCGGTCGAATAGTCGGGCCTGTCCCATATGGACAACCTCGCTTTCCGGTATCCGCCGTCTTCCGAGGCATCGATGGTAAAAATCTGGTCCTGGTCATATTGGTCGAAGCTTAGGTGCCCGTAGGCGTTGACCTTGCCGTTATTGTCCTTCTCGCCTCCGTAGACCAGGCCGCCGTTCTCGGTCCCTTCATCGTCAAAAAAGAGGATCCCCGCGGTCTTCCGGTTGGGGTGCGGATACTCCTTTTTCTTGAAGATGATGCCCGGGAAGAGCGCCTTGCTCGAAAGGACCAGCCTGACCGTTCCGTCCGGTTCGACGATGTTGACCCTCTGGACATCGATCTCCTCAGAGCTCGTTTTCCGGCTTTTCTCCGCTGCCGTGAGCAGGGTCAGCGCCAGGACGAGAGTCAGAACGCCGGAATAGATCACGAGAAGCCGGTTGCCGCTCACGGTAATTTTCATGTTTCGCTCCTTCGGCCTTTTTGCCCCCAAGATTACCGCCGGCGTGGGCTCGCGTCAAACCTTTTTCCGGATTGTTCCCCGCCGGCCTGGCCTCCATCGAGATCGTGAAACAGCTTCCGGCCCGGCGAGAAAAGCGGCAATTGACTTACCCTCCCCTGCCGCCGATAATGAAGTCCCATACCGTTCGGAGGGGATCTTATGGCCATGCCGGGGATGGGGCATCGGAGGCGCGTCGGCAACGACGTTTTCCTGATCCTTGGGTTCGCGGCGGCGGCGCTCGCCTTCCACCTCGTTGTCAACGCTTTCGAGGGTTACGGGATATTCCGCGACGAATATTACTACATCGCCTGCAGCAAGCGCCTGGCCGCGGGCTACGTGGACCAGCCTCCCCTCGCCATGTTCCTGATGGCCGCCGGCCGGGCCCTCTTCGGCGTCTCCCAGTTCGGAATCCGCGTCCTGCCGGCCCTGGCGCATGCCGCGACCATCGTCCTGGGCGGGCTCATCGCGCGGAAGCTAGGGGGGCGGAGAACGGCCGTCATCCTGACCTGCACGGCCGTGAGCCTGACCCCTCTTATCGTCGGGCATACGAACATCTTCCAGATGAACGCCTTCGCCCACCTCCTGTGGGCCCTGGCCGTCTACCTCGTCGTCCTCATCGTGGAGAGGAGCCGGCCGGGCCTCTGGATCCTCCTCGGGACCGTCATGGGCCTGGGGCTCCTTAACAAGATCGATTTCCTCTGGTTCGGGGCGGGCCTCGCCGCGGGGCTTCTGCTGACGGAATTGAGGAAGCACCTGCGAACGCCGTGGCCCTACGCGGCCGCAGGCATCGCCCTGCTCGTGTTCAGCCCCTTCATCATCTGGAACATCACCCATGATTTCGCCCACATCGAATTCATCCGCAACGCGACCGCCGGAAAATATTCGGGACTGACGCGCCTCGATTTCCTGACCGGCCAGGTCAAGGAGATCAATCCCGTCAATATGCTCCTATGGCTGCCCGGGCTCTTTTTCCTGCTCTTCATCCGGAAGGGGCGCCCGTATCGGGTCCTCGGCATCATCTACGTCGCGGCCTTGGCGATCCTGCTTGCCAACCCCCACAGCAAGTCCGAATATCTCGGCCCCGCCTACATGATGCTGTTCGCGGCCGGCGGCGTTGCCGTCGAACGCTGGGCCGGCCGAGGGAAAAGGAGGTGGGCGGCGCCGGCCATCGCCACGCTGAGCGTCCTGTCCTCTCTCCTGATCCTGCCGTTCGCCGTTCCGGTTCTCCCGGTCGAAACGTTCATCAAATATTCCGCGGTGGTCGGGGTCAAGCCGTCGACTGCCGAGAGTAAGAGGCTTTCCGAGCTGCCCCAATTCTATGCCGACATGTTCGGTTGGGAAGGCCTGGCCAAGGACGTCTCGGCGGTTTATCTCGCGCTCCCCGAGCCCGAGCGCGCCTCGGCCGTCGTTTTCGCCATGAACTACGGAGAGGCCGCGGTCCTGGAATATTACGCGTCGAAATACCCTCTTGCCCGTATCATCTCCACGCACAACAGCTTCTGGTTCTGGGGATATCCGAAGGAAGGCCTCCGGACGGTCATCGTCCTCCGGGGCAAGGAAGAGGACCACAGGAAAAGCTGCGACGAGGTCACCCTGGCCGCCGTCCACACCTGCCGCTATTGCATGCCCTACGAGAACAACATGCCGATCTACGTCTGCCGCGGGCCTCGCGTGTCCCCGGCCGAGATCTGGAAAAACGAGAGATCTTTCAACTGACCCATGATAATCAACGTCCAGTCGGAAGTCGCTCCCCTTCGGGTCCTCCTCCTCAAACACCCCCGGCAGGCCTGGGCCGGCCAGGACAACGTCCGAGACCAGTGGAGGTCCCTCCGCTACGGCGACGAGCCGGATTTCGCCCGGGCCGTCGACGAATACGACCGGTTCGTGGAAATTCTCCGCCGGACCGTCCCCGAGATCCATTTCCTGCCCGGGGACGCCCGAACAGGGCTTGATTCGATCTACGTCCGGGACGCGGCCCTCGTGACGAAACACGGGATCATCCTCTGCCGGATGGGGAAAGAGGCCCGGAGGGGAGAGCCGGAAGCGATTAAGGGATTCGCCAAGGCCATGGGCTGGCCCGTCCTCGGAGCGATCCGCGAGCCCGGGACGGTCGAAGGCGGTGACGTCGTCTGGCTCGACGATCGGACGCTGGCCGTCGGCCACGGCTATCGGACCAATGCCGAGGGGATCCGGCAACTGAGGGAGATGACGGCGAGTTTCGTCCAAGAGATGATCGAGGTCCCTCTTCCCCATTGGGACGGCCCCGGCGATGTCCTCCATCTCATGTCGATGGTCAGTCCCGTGGACAGGGGAAAGCTCCTCGTGTATTCCCGGCTTATGCCCGTGCCGTTCAGGCGATGGCTGCTCGACCGGGGCCTCGAGCTCATCGAGATCCCGGAGTCGGAATACCCGGGCATGGGCTGCAACGTTCTCGCCGTGGCGCCGGGCAAGTGCGTCGCCCTCGCCGGCAACCCTCGGACCGACGCGGTCCTGGCCAAGGCGGGAGTCGAGGTCTGGACCTATGAAGGCCGTGAGATCTCAGCCAAGGGCGCGGGCGGCCCGACGTGTCTGACCCGGCCCCTCATCAGGAGCGCCGTCTAGCCGCGGGGAACCGGAGCGGCCTCGCCAGGACGTCCCGGAGATTGCCTTATCGTGCAGACCGGGGTCAGGATCAACGGCGATGCGCAATTTCGCCCCGGGCTGAAATTGAACGCTCAAATTGCGTATCTCATATATAATATTGAGGTTAAGTTGAGGTCAGGGCCGTGAAAAGTGCAAGAATGAAGATTTGACCCCCGATGAATTAACATTATCGGGCAGGCGGCGGTAGACATATGCGGATGAATGAAACGGAGAAGGAGCTCGTAGCGATGGTTCTCTCCGGCCGCAACGACGCATTCGAGCCGCTGGTGACCCCCTATCGACAGCCCTTGTTGGCCCTCGCCTACAGGCTGACCCGCGACTTCGAAGACGCCAAGGAGATCGCCCAGGAAGCCCTTCTCCGGGCCTTCAAGTACCTCGGCCGCTACGACACCTCGTGGAGCTTCCGGAATTGGCTGTTCCAGATCGCCGCCAACGCGGCCCGCGACCGGGCCCGGACGAAGGGGCGGGAAGCGGCCGCTCTCGCCCATGCCGGCCGGGAATTGCCGCAGAGCCCGGACCCCTCATCCGACCGCCGCTCCCGGGAATTCCAGTCCGACCTCGATAAGTGCCTGTCCGTTTTGGGCCCGAGGGAGAAGGAGGTCTTCATCTTGAGGGACATCGAAGAGCTGGACATCAAGGAAACGGCCAGGGCCCTCGCCTGTTCGAGCGTTTCGGTACGCGTGAACCTCTCCTCGGCCCGCCGCAAGATCCGGGACGCGATCCGGGACAAGTATCCTCATTTGGAGGAAAGACAATGAGCTGCCGCAAAGCGAAAAAGGCCATCCCGCTCCTGGCCGGAGGGGATCTTGCGCCGCGAAATGAACGGAAAGTCAGGGCCCACATCGACATCTGCCCATCCTGCCGGCAGGAGCTCGAGGAATACCGCTTCGCCCTCGGCCGGGCCAAGGCCTCGGCCCGGGAAGAAAAGCCTGGGGACTGGAGCGAGTCCGAATGGAAGGCCTTGATGACCCGGATCACTGTAGAAAAAGGTGAAAAAGGGAACACGGTCCTCGGGCTCCGTGCGCGCTGGGCCCTGGCTTCCGGCATGGCGGCCGTCATCATCCTGGCCATAACGGTCCTCTTCGTCAAGGACACGGCGTTCGGCCCGCAGGAAACCTCGTCGGTTCCGGGCTCGGACGTCGTCTCGGTCACCATGGTCTCGCAGGAGAGCGGGCTCCAGGTCGTCTGGTTCTTCAATAAGAATTTCGAATGGAAAGGAGATAAGAATTGAAAAAAGGAATTCTCTCACTCATCGTGCTGGTGTTCGTGTTCGCCGTGACCGCGCCCGTCTTCGCCGAGGATGCGGCCCAGGAAACCAAGGCCACGACGAAACCCGCCCTCAAGAACGAGCTGGTCCGGCTCAAATACGCCAATGCCACGCGGATCCAGGCATTGCTTTATCCCTACCTCAGCCGCGACGGCCACATCTCGATGATGCCCAACGAAAACGTGATCGTCGTCAGCGACGTCCCGGAGAACGTGGAAAAGGCGCTTCAGGTGATCAGACAGCTGGATGTCAAGCCGGCCGACCTCCAGTTCACGGTCCAGCTCATCCTGGGCTCGGCGGAAGCCGAGAAGGGCGCCGAGGCCATGCCCAACGACCCCATCATCAAGGAGCTCCGGAATCTTCTGAAGTATAAGTCCTACTCTCTCCTCGACACATGCCTGATCCGGGCCATGGACGATTCCAATTCTGAGGTCCGGCTCGGCGACCACGCCGATTTCGAGCTCCAGATCAGACCAAAGGTCATCAAGGACGAAAAGGCCTCCTTCATCCAGATGGAGGTCAGGCTCAGGCAGGTGCGCATCGCCGGAATGCCCCCGAACGCGACCTCCGCCAAGGTCGAGTACATCACGACCGACCTCATCGGGACGACCCTCAACGTCAAGCCCGGGGACAAGACCGTGGTCGGGGTCTCGAAGCTCGACGGCGGCGACAAGGGATTGATTTTGATCATCTCCGGCAAGATCATCGAATAGCCGTACTCCCGCGCAAAACAACCAGGGCCGCCCTGCAGGGCGGCCCTTTTTTTCGGCTGATACAATCCAAAAAATGCGCAGGGGGATTCCCGGAGCTGCCCAAAAGAAAGGCCCAAGACTCGATTCGGATATTTCCCAGAAGTGCGGCTCCGAGGCGCTCCGCCGCACTTCTGTTGGTCGCTCCTCAGAATTCGCTCCCTGCAGGAGGGACTCCCCCCGAGTCCGCGACCTCGAGAAAGAACGCGGGCGGAACGGCGTGAAAAACCGCGATCTGGAGTGGAGGCCGTCCCCGAGGACTTGTCAGGCGCACGGAATCCCCCGAGCTCAACAGCATTTAATGCAGAAGCCGTGTCAGGCGGGTTGGCCGCCGGCCTCGTTCTCGAGGCGGCTGACCTTCAGGGAGATGTTCCGGTACCCGGGGTTCCAGCTCAGGATCTCCTTGAAGAGCTCCAGGGCCTTGGCCCGGTCGGAGCTCTGCTCGCAAAGCTCCGCCAGGTCGAACTCCAGGGCGTAATACTGGTCGGTGCCTTCCCTCGCCAGAACGATAGCTTTTTTCAGCCACTTCTCGGCGTCCTGGAAGCTGCGCCGCTGCCTGTGGCAGTAGCTGATGAGGCTGAAGCAGTCGAGGGCCAGCTCCTTGTCCTTGGAGGCTTGGGAGAACTCCTCGATGGCCTCGGTGTAGAGCCCCTGCTCCATGAAGGCGATCCCGAGCTGATAGCGGATCTGGTAGTTTTCCGGGTTGAGCTTGGTCTTGATGTCCCTCTTGAAATCGGCCACGATATTCGACAGGTCCCGCTCGTCCTGGGTCATCTCGCCCTGGACCTGCTGGGCGTAAGCCACTCTCAGGAGCCGCAGCTCCTCGGCGACCTGGCCCGAGAGCTCGTAGAACCTCTTCTCGCCCTCCCCGTTGCTGACGAAGGGGATGATGTCGGTTTCGCCGAAAATATCGGCGGTGCTGATCTTGTCGCCTTCGGCGATGTCGCTTCCGAACGGGGCAGGCACTTTTCTCCCGTCCTCAGCCCTCTCCTCCGGATGCGGCTTTTCCTTGGCCTGGGACTCTAGGGCGCTGGCTTTCTCGACGCGGCGGCGGAGCTCGTCCTCATCGATGTGAGTCCGGATCTCATCGAGGACGGCGATCTTCTTCAGGATCTGCGGCTCGTCGGGATAGCGGACCGTCATGTTCTCCAGGAGCCGGCGGGCGATCCGCACCAGGCCCTGTTGTATGTAGACATCGGCTTTGGTCAGGGTCTCCTGGATGACCTCCCGGTCCTTGCCGGTCACTTCGGAGAATTCTTCCGGCGGGACCTCGTCCGGCAATCCCCTCTCCTTCCGGAGGTTCCGGTACTCCAACGTGATCTCCGGGTCGTCGGGACGGAGCTGGTGGAGCTCGGACAGGGCGGCAAGCAGCTGCTCGCTCCCCCCCTGCTTGCCGACCTCGTCGATGATCGCCCGGAGGACGACCTCGAGCTTCTTGACCTCCTTGTTCGACCGGTAGATCATGGCCAGACGCTCGAGGGCGGGAACGTGGGGCTTCTGGCTCTCCAGGATCAGCCCGAGGAGGCCGATGGCTTTGTCGTCCTTGTGCTTTTTGATGAGGTTGCTGATGAGGGGTTCGAACAGCTCATAGGCCTGGTCGAGCCTGTCCTTGAGGATCTGGATCCGGCCGAGCTTGATCCGGGCGTTGACATTCATGGGATGCCCGGTGACGACGGCCGTAAAAACCTCTTCGGCGCGGCCGATGTCCCCGGCCTCGAAATAGAAATTGCCCAGGAGGTTCATGAGCTGAATGTTGTCGGGCTGTTTCCGGAGGCTCTCTTCGACGAGCGCGATGGCCTGAGGGCTCTTCCCCCAGCGCTTGTAGAGCTCGACGAGGCTGACAAGGGTCTTTTGGTCGGACGGGTTCAGGGACCTAGCTTCCTTCAGGTTCTCTTCGGCGGCCTCGAGATTCCCTTGGGCCATCCGGATGTCGGCGATCTCGCCGAGCTGCTCCAGGGCCGCATCGAGGTAACCCTGTTGCCGGTAGAGCTCGGCGAGCTCTTTCTTCAGGCCAAGGTCTTCCCGGTCGAGGCGGCAGACCTTTTCATAGACGTGGATCGCCTCCTGGAATTTCTTATCCTGGACGAACCGGGTGACGATCTTGAGGTATTCGTTCTTCGCGTCGGACTGGAACCCCTGGTGGCTGTAGAGGTCCCCGAGCTTCAGGGAGATATCGGAGTTGGCGGGGTCGATCTTGTAGATCTTCTTGTAGATGGCCAGGGCCTGCGAGAACAGGCCCCTCTTCTCGTATTCCTCGGCGACCTTCGTGAAGGACCGGACGGCCTTGTCGCTCATGTTGAGGCGCATATAGAGGTCGCCGATGATGTTCAGGGTGCCGACGTCCTGGGGGTCGGTACGGACGAGCCGCTCGTACTCGGCGATGGCTTCCTTGATCTTGCCGGCCTTGACGTAGCGCTCCGCCAGTTCAATGGTTTTGATCCGGTCGATTCGGGCGCTCATGGGGCTTTCCAATCCTTCATCCCAATTTAAAGGACATCCGGTGCAGGCCGGTCGGGCCCTTGGCCTTCAGGCACCGGAAATGCTCCTCGGTTCCGTAGCCCTTGTTCCTGGCCAGGCCGTAGCCGCCGTAGACGGCGTCGAACGCATCCATGAGGCCGTCCCGGAAGACTTTGGCCACGATGGAGGCCGCGGCGATGGACATGCACTTCCTGTCCCCCTGCGGGATGCCCATCTGTTGGTAATGTACATCTTTCAGCGCGAATCCGTCAACCAGGAGGAAATCGACGGGCCCGGTGAGATTCTCGACCGCGCGTTTCATGGCCATCTGCGACGCCCAGTAGATGTTCCTTTCATCGATCTCGGCGCTGGAGGCCATCCCAATCCCCAGGGCTGCCGCCTCGCAGAGCAGGAGGACCCCCAGCTCCATCCTTTTAGTCGGCGGAAGGAGCTTGGAGTCGTTAATTTTCCGGGCCCAGGCGGGGGGACGGCGCAAGCACCATTCAGCGGGGAGGACGACGGCCGCGGCCACGACGGGGCCGAACAGGGCCCCCCGGCCGACCTCGTCGAGGCCGGCGACGGCCCGACAGCCCTTCCGCAGGAGGTCCCTCTCGATCTTGAAGCCGGCCACGGCGTCCCGGTCAGGATTGCGGCTGTTGCTGCTGCTGTTCCTTGAGGCGGGCGGCCTTGCCCTTGAGGTTGCGGAGGTAGTAGAGCTTGGCCCTCTTGACGCTCCCTTTCCGAACGACCTCGATCTTCCGGACCATCTTGGAATGGAGCGGGAAGACCCTCTCGACGCCGACGCCGAACGAGACCTTCCGGACCGTGAACGACGCCTTGATCCCGCTCCCGCGCCGGGCGATGACGTCGCCGCGGAAGATCTGGATGCGCTCCTTGTCGCCCTCCTTGATGACGACGTGGACCTTGACGGTGTCGCCCACGGCGAAGGGTTCGACGTCCTTCTTCAGGTGTTTATCCTCGATCGAATCAACCACGTTCATGGGTCCTTCCTTTCGTTCCGAATTTCCTCCAGGAGACGCCTGTCTTCCGGGGTGAGCTCTTGATCCTTCAAGAGATCCGGTCGTCTCTCGAGCGTTTTCGCCAGAGCCTTTTTCCGCCGCCAGCGCCCGATCTTCTTGTGGTCGCCGGAGAAGAGGACCGAGGGGACGCGCAGGCCCCGAAACTCCCGCGGCCTCGTGTAGTGGGGGAAGTCCAGGATCCCCTCGGCGAAGGAGTCGTGCCGGACGGAATCCTCCTTGCCCACCACGCCCCCGACGAACCGCGAGGCCGCGTCCACGACGACGACCGCGGCCGGCTCTCCGCCGGCGAGGACGTAGTCGCCGATCGAGATCTCGCCATCGGCCAGATGCCCAGCGACGCGCTCGTCCACGCCCTCGTAGCGGCCGCAGATCAGGATGACCTGCTTGTGGGAAGCCATCTCCTGGGCCATGGCCGAGCTGAAGCGGGCGCCCTGCGGAGAAAGCAGGTAGACCCGGGAATCCTCGTCCCGGCGGACGGCCTCCACGGCCGCAAAGATCGGCTCGGGCTTCAAGACCATTCCTTCCAGTCCTCCGTAGGGACGGTCGTCGACCTGCCGGTGCCTGTCCTTCGTATAGCCCCTCAGGTCGTGGACCACGATCTCCATCAGGCCCTTGTCCAGGGCCCTCCGGATGATCCCCCCTGAAAAGACGCCGGCGAACATTTCAGGGAAGATCGTGATTATATCAAATCTCATTCAACTCCAAAAGGCCGTCCGGAGGGTCGATGACGATTTCCCGTTTCTCCGGATCGACGCGCACGCAGATCGGCTCCGCGAACGGAACATAATAGTCCTTTTCCCCGCGGGCGACAACGAGGACATCCGGGCCCCCCGCGGAAAGGATGCCCCGGACGGTCCCGACCTCGGTGCCGTCGCCCGTGATGACGCGGCTCCCGATGACCTGGAAGTCGTAGTAGAGGCCGGCTTTGAGCGGCCGGAAGCTTTCTTCCGGGACAAAAACCTCAAGCCCGGCCAGTCCGTCCGACTGGGCCAGCGAATCGATGCCTTTGAGCTTCAGGAAGTACGAGCTTCGGTCGAGATCGAAGGACTCGACCTCGTATTCCTCGAACCCCCCGGACCGTCGCAGGTAAACCTTCGAAAGGGTCGGCCCGGGAAGTCCCTTCTCAAGGAGCCTGACCTTGAGGTGCCCCTCGCGGCCCTGGCTTCTGAGGACCTTCCCTATCCTGACGAGATCAGCCTTTTTCAATGATCTCCAGGTTGAATCTCCTCTTGAGCTTCATCCCGGCGGCGCCGAGAATGATCCGGATGGCGCGGGCCGTCCGTCCTTGTTTTCCGATCACTTTTCCCAGGTCTTCCGGGGCCACCTTGAGTTCCAGGATCGTGGTCTGCTCCCCCTCAAGCAGGGAAACGACCACCCGTTCCGGGTTGTCCACCAGTGCTTTGGCGATCAATTCCACGAGTTCTTTCACCGTGTCCTCCTTTAAGGTTTGGCTTCTTGCGATCGCTTCGTGGATGCGGAAGCTTTATCCAAGAGAGATTGAACGGTTCTCGACGGCCGGACGCCCTTCGAAAGCCACTGGTTCGCCTTCACGATGTCGATCGTGACCTCCGCCGGTTCCTTCAGGGGGTTGTAGGAACCGACCGTGTCCAATGCCTGGCTCTGACGCGCTTTTTTGGAATCCATGACAACGATCCGGTAGGAAGGTTTCTTTTTCGCTCCAAATCTCATCAGTCGCATAGTCATCATTGTGGTATCACTTCCGTGGTGAAGTAAATTGCTGCAAAATCATAGCCGAATTTCGATCGCAAGTCAACTGCTTTTCGCCTGCTGTCCCCTGAAGAGGACAGCCTGGGCCCGCGATGCCCGGAGGACTCGAAGGACCTCTCCCGCTAACCTCAGATAAAATATCTTGTGACCCGTCATCCATCAATGCTATCCTAATTTTCCGGCCGCGTCCGATACGGATGTTAAGGGCCGGGAAGGAGGGCCGGCCGATGGCGAAGATCTATTACGTCGGGGACTGGGCGGTGCTCACGGGCCCGGTCTTCGCGGAAACCCCTTTCTATTATTCCCACAAGGGCCTCGATATCCTCAATTACGGGAAGTGGCTGAAGGAAGCCCTGGAATCCACGGGCGTGCACACCGTCCTGTCCGTTCCCGCCTGGGATTTCTATAACAAGCTCGGCCCGGGCGATTACGAAGAGGTCCTGAAGGAGTATGACGTCTTCATCTTTAGCGATATCGACGCCAAGCTCTTCCAGCTCGCCCCGAGCTTCTTCAACCGGGAGAAGTTCGGGAATGGGGTCCTGACCTTCCCCGACCGGATCCGCTTGACCATGGAGGCCGTCAAGAAAGGCAAGGGGGCGCTCTTTCTGGGAGGCTGGTATTCCTTCACCGGGGAGCAGGGAAAAGGAGGCTGGGGTCGGACGCCCCTTCGGGAGCTCCTCCCTGTCCGCTGCCTGGATTACGAGGACCTGGTCGAGAGCACGGAAGGCTTCGACGCGGAGCTCACCCCCGCGGGGGAAGCCCTATTCAGGAACATCCGCATCCAGACCATGCCCCCCATTCTCGGGTACAACAAGACGCTGCCCATCCCCGAAGGCAAGGTCCTGGTGAGGGTCAAGGAAACCGGCGACGCCCTCGTCGCCTCCCGGCTCTATGGCCGGGGCCGCGTCCTGGCCTACATGTCCGACCCGGCCCCGCACTGGGGCTGCAACTTCATTTTCTGGGAAGAGTACGCCGCTTTCTGGCTCGACTGCGTGGACCACGTCACCGGCCGGAAATAGGGCGGGGCTTCATTTCAGGCCGGCGAGCATTTTCTGGAGCTGAGGCTTCTTCATCATCTTCTGCATTTCCTGGAACTGCTTGACGAGTTGGTTGACCTCGTGCACGGGCCGTCCGCTGCCCCTGGCGATCCTCAGGCGGCGGCTGCCGGTGAGGATCCTGGGGTTCTCCCGCTCGGGGGGAGTCATGGAGTTGATGATGGCTTCGAAATGAGCGATCTTCCGGTCGTCGACCTCGGCCTTGGCCAGGTTCTTGAAGGGGCCCACTTGGGGCAGGTGGCCCAGCACGCCGGATAGGGAGCCCATCTTCTTGAGCTGGACGAGCTGCTTCTTGAAGTCCTCGAGGGTGAACTCCTTCTTCCGGATCTTGCGGGCCAACTCCTCGGCGTCCTCGGCGTCGGTCTCTTCTTCGGCTTTTTCGATGAGGGTCAGGATGTCCCCCATCCCCAGGATGCGGGAGGCCATGCGCTCGGGGTGGAAGACCTCGAGCTTGTCCAGCTTCTCGCCGACGCCTGCGAACTTGATGGGCCGGCCGGTCACGGAAACGATGGACAGGGCCGCGCCGCCCCTGGCGTCGCCGTCGAGCTTAGTCAGGATGACGGAGGTCAGTCCTATTTTCTCTTCGAAAGCCTGAGCGCTCCGGACCGCGTCCTGTCCGGTCATGGCGTCGCCGACAAAGATCGTCTCGACCGGGTTGAGGATGTCCTTGGCCAGCCGGAGCTCGTCCATGAGCTCGTCGTCCACATGCAGCCGGCCGGCCGTGTCGACGATCAGCGGGTCAAAGGCTCTGTTCCGCGCGTACGTCATGAGTTCCCTGAGGGCGTCCCGGGGGACCTTCATCTGGGCCGGGGTCATCTCGTAGAACGGAATGCCCAGGGAGCCGGCGATCGTCTTAAGCTGTTCCTGGGCGGCCAGACGCTTCAGGTCGAACGAGACGAGGAGCGGGCTTTTCCGGAGCCCGGTCACCCAGCGGGCCAACTTGCCGCAGGTCGTCGTCTTGCCGCTTCCCTGGAGGCCGACCAGCATGAAGATCGAGGGAGGGGCGCCGGCAAAAGCAAGGGGCTTCTGCTGGCCGCCCAGGATGGCCGCGAGCTCGTCCCGGACGATCTTGATGACCTGCTGGGCCGGGGTCAGGCTGCGAAGGACCTCCTCTCCCAGGGCTTTTTCGCGGATCCGGGCCTCGAATTCCTTGACGACCTTATAGTTGACGTCCGCCTCGAGGAGGGCCAGGCGCATCATCTTCAGGGCCTCGGCCATGTTTTTTTCCGTGACCTTGCCCTCGCCCCTGAGGAATTTCATCATTTTCTCGAGGCGGCCGCTAAGCTGGTCGAACATCGGATTTCATCCTCCTGAGGAAATCAGCACCCGTCATCTTAGGCCAAGCCTCCGCCGCAGTCAAACCCGGGAAGCCTTGACATTTCCCCCTGATGCCATTAAGGTAGAATCACTTTTCGGGAGATGGAAGAGGCCCATGAACGACAAAAACAAACGGCCGGATGACCCGGAAGACGTCGTGCCGGGCGGGAAGATCGATTTTGACGAGATCCGAAAGGTGATCGCCCTCCTCGAGGAGAAGGACCTTTCGGTTCTCGAGCTCGAGGTCGAAGGCTTCAAGATCAAGATCGGCCGGTCCGCGCCGGTTCCGGCACCCCCACCGTCGTCCGTCCGCGAGGCCGCGGCGCCCGGCCCCGCAGCGGCCGGCGAAGCCTCTCCCCCCGCCCCCGCCCCTGAGCTGGACAAGACGCTCCAGCTGATCACCTCTCCGATGGTCGGCACCTTCTACCGGGCCCCCGACCCCACGGCCTCGCCGTTCGTGGATATCGGGGACGTGGTCAAGAAGGGGCAGACCCTCTGCATCGTCGAAGCGATGAAGCTCATGAACGAGATCGAGTCCGACGTGGACGGGACGGTCGTCGAGATCTTCGTCGAGAACGCCAAGCCCGTCGAATACGGCCAGAAACTCTTTGCCCTCAAGCCTCTGAGCTGAAGCCGCATGATCTCGAAAATCCTTATCGCCAACCGCGGAGAGATCGCCCTCCGCGTCGTCCGGTCCGCCCGGGAGCTGGGGTTCAAGACGGTCGCGGTGTTCTCGGAGGCCGACCGCCAATCCCTCCACGCCCTGCTCGCGGACGAGCGGGTCTGCATCGGCCCGGCCAAGGCCTCGGAGAGCTACCTGAACATCGCCAATATCCTGAGCGCCGCCGAGGTCACGGGGGCCGACGCGATCCACCCCGGATACGGCTTCCTGGCGGAAAACGCCAAATTTGCCGAAATCTGCGAGAACGCCGGGATCACGTTCATCGGCCCTCCGCCGTCCCTCATCCGGCTCATGGGGGACAAGAACAAGGCCCGCCAGACCATGAGGAAGGCGGGGCTGCCCGTCCTGCCCGGGAGCGACAAGGGCGTCGAGGACGCAAACGAGGCCAAGAAGATCGCCGCGAAGATCGGCTTCCCGGTCATCCTCAAGGCGGCGGCAGGGGGCGGCGGCAGGGGGATGCGGATCTGCCGGTCGTCCGTCCAGCTCGAGGAGCAATTCCCGATCGCCCAAGGCGAGGCCAAGGCCGCGTTCGGAGACCCTTCGCTCTACCTCGAGAAGTTCTTGTCCGGGGCGCGCCACATCGAGATCCAGGTCATCGGCGACAAGAAAGGCAAGGTCATCGCCTTCGGCGAACGGGAATGCTCCATTCAGCGGAAATACCAGAAGCTCATCGAAGAAACCCCGTCGCCCTTCATCGACGAAAAGACGCGGAGGCGGATGATCAAAGAAGCCGAGGACGCGGCCGCCGAAGTCGGCTACCAGAGCCTGGGGACCTTTGAATTCCTGGTGGATGAGAAGGAACGGTTTTACTTCATGGAGGCCAACGCGCGCGTCCAGGTCGAGCATCCCATCACCGAGATGGTCTACGGGATCAACTTGATCAAGGCCCAGATCAGGATCGCGGCCGGCGAAAAGATGAACTTCCCCTACTCCCTCGAGATGCGGGGGCACGCCATCGAATGCCGGATCAACGCCGAGGACCCCAGGACGTTCGTTCCTTCGCCGGGAAAGATCGATTTCCTGGTCCTGCCGGGGGGCGAGGGGATCCGGGTGGATTCCGCGGCCTACGGCGGCTGGGTCATTCCCCCGGATTACGACTCTCTGGTGGCGAAGATCATCGCCTTCGCTCCGACGCGGGACCTGGCCATCCGCAAAATGCAGGTCGCCCTCGAGACGACGACCATCGTCGGCATCAAGACGAACATCCCCCTTCACCTCAACGTCCTCTCCGACTCCGACTTCCGGAAGGGGATCTACAATACCCAGTTCATGGAAGGATTGCTGGACCGGCTGGCCGCAAAAGAGCGGTCCTGACGAACGGCGGGGAGCGCCGCGTCCAGGCCGGGCTCACCCCTTGCGCCGGAAGATGAGGACCGTGAACTCCCCCGCGTTGTCCTTGAAGACGTTCTCGTTGACGCCGAGGTAAAGGCGTCCCCTGATGGGCGCCGTCACACGTCCTTCCGCCCCGACGAAGAAATATTCCACGATCTCGTCCCGGATCTCCTCGCCGGTGTCCTCGTCCGTCCTCAGGGAAACGAGCTGGGCCACCTTGCCGATCAGGGCCCCGAGGTTCTGGTTCAGGATCGGTTGCTGGGTGGTCATAAGGTCGAGCCCCGCGGGTCCGCAGCTGGCCGACGGGTTCCCCTTCTGCAGGGAGATCTCCCCGGTTGCCATGAAAAAGAATTCGTCTCCTTGGGCGGCGTCCAGTCCTGTGTCCGCCCAGCCGGCATTCCCCGCGACCGTGACCTTCTTGACGAGCTCAAGGCCCGCCTGTTGAGGTCTCGGCACGGCCCAGAGGACCAAGGCCATGGCTCCGAAGAACGCCCAACCGCGCGCCAGAGCTTTGGCCCGCTTATCCATCCGTCCCGTCCTTGCCGGCCTGCACCTTGTCCATTTTGAGAACCCCGATCATGGCCTCATGAATGAGACCGTTCGTGGCCAAGGTCTCCGGGATATCCGGCGTGTGTTCGCCCCCGAAAAAGTCGGTGACCTTCCCGCCAGCCTCAGCGACGATCAGGGCGCCCGCCGCCACATCCCAGGGTTTGAGCTTCAGCTCCCAGAATCCGTCGAAACGGCCGCAGGCCACGTAACAGAGGTCCAGGGCGGCGGACCCGCATCGCCTGACGGCCTGGGCCCGGAGGAGGAATCGGCCCCAATGGCCGACGTTGTTGACCGGGCTTGTCCGGATGTCGTAGGGGAAGCCGGTCGCCAGGAGGCTCCTCCCGAGATCGCCGACCTCCGAGACCCGGATCTTCCGGCCGTTGATAGAGGCGCCCCGCCCTTCCCCGGCCGAGAACAGCTCTTCCCGCATCGGGTCGTAGACAAGCCCCAAGACGACCCGGCCATGGCGTTCCAACGCCGCCGAGACGCAAAAGACCGGGAAAGTATGGGCGAAGTTCGTCGTCCCGTCGAGGGGGTCAAGGACCCAGCGGTATTCGGAGCGCCCGGGCCTAGCCAAGTTCTCCTCGGCCAGGATGCCGTGCTCCGGAAAGGCCTTCGAAAGCCGGCCGGCCAGGATCTCCTGGGCGCCCACGTCAAATTCTGTGACGAGGTCCACTTCCCCCTTGTAGTCGGCTTCCGCCCGGCGGTCGAGATTGGCCTTCAGGAAATGGCCCGCCTCGCGAACGGCGGCTTCCGCGACCTTGAAGAACTCGGCCAATAATCCCATGGCGCCCCCTATCTTATCAACTCCCCGGCCTCCGGGCAACTGGCGAGAACCTCCGGATTCCAAGGGGGACGGCCCCCCCGGGGAAAGCGTCTCTCTTGGGGCAAACCGTTTTTCTTTCCCTCCGTAGTATAATATACTGATTATTCACGATAATTGAATTTTGGAAGGTTACAACCCATGCCGGAAAAAAAGAGCTTTTTCCAGAGACGAAAAAAGACCCTGATCTTCATGGCGGTCGTCCTCGTCATCCTGGTCGTCGTCGGCCTCAACCTCCGGTCGCAGCGTGAAAAAACCGTGAAGGTGACCGTCGAGAAGGTCAAGAAGCAGGACCTGACGTCGATCGTCTCGGCCTCGGGCGAGGTCAAGCCCAAGAAAAACGTCAATATCAGCGCCCAGGTCCCCGGCCGGATCATCAAGATCGGCATCGAAGAGGGACAGGAGGTCAAGGCGGGGGATTTCCTGCTCAAGCTGGATTCCACCCAGTACGAGGCCAACGCCGACCGTGACCAGAACTTCATCCAGGCCTCCAAGGCCGACCTGATCCAGTCCGAGGCCCGCCTCCAGAGGGACAAGGGCGCCTACGACAGGCAGAAGAAGCTGTTCGAGGAGCAATTGATCTCCAAGGACCAGCTCGAAAGCGTCAAGGCCCAGTACGACGTGTCCGAGGCCCAGGTCAACGCCATCCGTTTCCAGATCAAGCAGGCCGAGGCCAACCTCAAGAGCACCCTGGACAACCTGAACAAGACGGTCTTCAACGCGCCGATCAACGGGATGATCACCAGCCTCAAGGTCGAGGAGGGCGAGACCGCCATCATCGGGACCATGAACAACCCCGGGACGGTCCTGATGAACATCGCCGACCTGTCGATCATGGAGGTCGAGGTCCAGGTGGACGAAACCGACGTCGTCGGGGTCAGGCTCGGCCAGGAAGCCAATATCCGGGTCGACGCCTTCCCCGAAACGGTATTCAAGGGGAAGGTGACGGAGATCGGCAGCTCCGCCCTGCAGAAGGTGACCGGCGGCACGACAACCCAGGAAGCCAAAGATTTCAAGGTCGTCGTTACTCTGGAGAACCCTTCCCAGAAGCTCAAGCCGGGCCTTTCGGCCTCCGCGGACATCATCACGGCCCATAAAAAGGGCGTCCTGGCCGTCCCGATATCGTCCCTCGTCCTCCGGGACAGGCCGGCCGCGGCCGGCGACAAGCCCGATGCCAAGAAAGAAGAAGAGGGTGTCTACACCGTCGACAACGCCCGGGTCAAGTTCCAGACCGTCGAAAAAGGGATCAGCGGGGGCATGAACATCGAGATCACCGCGGGCCTCAAGGAAAACCAGGAGATCGTCTCGGGGCCTTATGCTTCCCTGCGCGAGCTCAAGGACGGGGCGATGATCAAGACCGAGCCGAAGAAGGAAATCAAGCCCACATGAGCCAGCCGGATTCCGCCCTCATCTTCGTCGAAGACCTCTGGAAGATCTATCAGCTTGACGAGCAGGAGGTCGAAGCCCTCCGGGGTGTTTCCTTCACCATCGAGCGCAACGAGTTCGTGGCCATCATGGGGCCGTCCGGCTCCGGGAAGTCCACATTGATGAACCTCCTGGGCTGCCTGGACACGCCCACCCGGGGGACATACGAGCTCAACGGCAAGCTGGTCAGCTCCATGTCCGAGGACGAGCTCGCCCACATCCGGAACCGGGAGATCGGCTTCGTCTTCCAGGTGTTCAACCTCCTGCCGCGGGCCTCGGCGTTCCGGAATGTCGAGCTCCCCCTCATCTACAGCGGCGTCAAGAAGAACGTGCGGGAGGAGAAGGCCCGGCACGCGCTGGAAATGGTCGAGATGAAAGCCCGGATGAGCCACAAGCCCGCCGAGCTCTCGGGCGGGGAGCGGCAGCGGGTGGCCATCGCCCGGGCTCTCGTCAACGAGCCGTCCCTCCTCCTCGCCGACGAACCCACGGGAAACCTGGACAGCCGGACGGGGCGGGAGATCCTCAACCTATTCCACAAGATCCATGGCCAGGGGAATACGATCATCATGGTCACCCACGACCAGGAGGTCGCCAACCAGGCCCAGCGGATCATCCACATCCGGGATGGAGAGATCGAGAAAGACGAACGGAAAGGAGCCTAGCCGATGAATCTCCTCAAACGTCTTGAAGGGGTCTTTTCGAGTCCCAAGCAGACGTTCACGGCCCTCGCCGAAAAGCCCGTCTGGGTCGACGTGCTCATCATCCTCCTCATCGCCCTGGCCGTTTATTCCCTGATCATCAGCCCTTACGCCAAGCACGATCAGGCCCAGATGATCAAGGAGAGCGTCAAGCTCAAGGAGAGGATGGGCGAAGAGCGGTTCAACCAATACGTCCAGAACATGGAAGGGCCCGTGACCACCTGGGGGGTCATCCAGACGGCCGGCGGCGCTCCGGCGATGTTCATCATCGCCATGTTGCTTCAAGGCCTGTTTCTCATGATCCTGGGCCGTTTCGCCTCGACGCAGGGGACCTTCAAGCAGCTTTTTTCGTCGCTCGTCCACGCGAATCTGATCTATGCCCTGCTGGGCAACGGCGTTCGCCTGATCCTGACCTTAACCCGGAAGTCCGCCATGCAGGTTTCGACCGGGCTGGCCATCTTTTTCCCGAAAATGGAGATCACCTCGACCCCCTATATCGTCCTGAGCCAGTTCGACTTTTTCCAGATCTGGGTATTCGGCGTCCTGGCGTTCGGGCTCGGGGCCATCTTCAAGATCAACATCAAGAAGGCCCTCTTCATCTCCTATACCGTCTGGCTCCTGAAGGCCCTGTTCAACATCGGCTTCGCCCTCTTCGGGCTGAGCTTCGTCAGGTAAGAATCAAGCTAAGATGGACAGCCCCGTCCGAGGGGACGTTCCCTCTTCATTCTTTAAGAAAAGTGAGATGGGGACGCACCGTGACAGGACCCGTTAAGCCTTCATCATAGTCGGATTGACTTATCTCGGCGCGCCTTATAAATTATGTCCATGGATGAAGCTCTCCGTCACGGGAACCTCTCGAAGACCCCATTCTTCAGCGTCCTGGCCGGGATCTGGCGGGAGGAGCTCTCGGGGACGCTCACCGTCCCCGGTGTCGGCGGGCCGAAGAGCTTCGTTTTCGAGAACGGACAGCTTCTCATCGACCGCGCCTCGCTCGCAGAGAAAGACTTCTTGAAAGCCCTCCTGACCTCGGGAGCGACGGACCTGATCAGTCTGGCGCAGTCCGAGGAATACGCCGAGCGGAACGGGGTCTCCATCGTCCGCGCCCTCCTCGAGATCCCTCTGGTCGAGCCCGCGCGCCTCTGGGCGCTCCTCGAAGGTTTCGTCAAAGAGGAGGTCTATTCCCTCTTCGACCGGGAGGAGGGAGAATTCGAGTTCGGGCCCCTGGGAACGGCGCGGGGGCCGGCCCTGATCAGCCTTTTTGTTCCCAACCTCATTCTGGAGGGGGCCCGGCGGATGACGAACGACAGCGTTATCGCGCGCCTGCTGCCGCCCGAGGGCGAGACCATCCAGAGCCTCGAGCCGTATTTCCTCGATCTCCTGGACCTCCTCCCGCATGAGAAGTATTTCCTCGGCCTCCTCGAGTCGCCCAGGACGCTCGCGGAAATCGACGGGTCGAGCGATTTGGGAAAGAGAGAAAGTCGGAGGACCCTGTCCGTCTTTCTCTGTCTGGGGCTGGCGGGGACGCGGCCGGCCCGGCCCAAGACCGGCAGGCTTCCGGCCGAGATGTCCCTGGCTGATATGGACAAGGTCTTCGGCATTTTCAACGCCAAATGCTCATACATCTTCAGATATATTTCCAAGGAGATCGGTCCGGTGGCTCTCAGCGTCATCGGGAACTCCCTGGAAGACGTCCGGAGCCGGCTGGACCCGGCTTTCCAGGGCCTCGAGCTCAAGGCGGACGGCCGCATCGAACTCACATCGCTCCTGAAAACGAGCATGAACCTCATCGGCGACGAGAACAGGCGGGGGCTCCTCCGGAGCATGGACGAGATCCTCGTCGCCGAGGTCCTGGCCGTCAAGCGGACCCTGGGCTCCGGCCACGAATCGGCCCTGGTCAGGAGCCTGGAGAGGATCGGAGAGACATCCTGAAGAGAAAGCAGCTCCTGGCCGTCCTCGTCCTGGCCACACTCCTCGGCCTCTGGCTTCTGATCAAAATTGGAACCTGAAACCCGGAACTTGGTCATCATCCTCGGCCCCACGGGAGTGGGCAAGAGCCGGACCGCCGTCGACCTAGCGCTAAGATTCAAGGGGGAGATCATCAGCGGGGATTCCATCCAGGTCTACAGGGGTTTCGATATCGGGACGGACAAACCGTCGGCCGAGGACCGGAGGGGTGTTCCGCATTACCTGATCGACACGGTGGAGCCCGGCGTCCAGTTCACGGCTGCGGATTTCGTCCGGGAGGCGCTCCGGGCGGCCGGGGACATCACCGGCCGCGGGCGAATTCCATTCGTTGTCGGAGGCACGGGCCTCTATCTCAAGGCCCTCGTCGACGGGCTTTTTTCTGGTCCGGGCCGGGATCCAGCGCTCCGGGCGGAGCTCGAGGCGGAAGCCCGGGAAAAGGGCCTCGAGGTCCTTTTCCGGAAGCTCGAGGAGGTCGACCTCGCCTACGCCCGGAAAATCCGGAGCCGGGACCGCATCCGGATCATCCGGGCCCTGGAAGTCTATCGCATCACGGGCCGTCCTTTCTCCAGCCATTTCCCGGAGACGCGGTCCCCGATCGCGGGCTTCAACGTCCTCAAGATCGGTCTTGGGCTCGAAAGGGAGTCCCTCTTCCGGCGCATCGAAGACCGGGTCGAGCGGATGTTCGCGCGCGGCCTCGTCGACGAGGTCCGGGGGCTTCTCCGGGACGGCATCGGCCGGGACGCACCTCCGTTCCGGGCCCTCGGGTACCGGCACGTCCTCAAGTACCTCGGCGGCGAAATCTCCCTTGAGGAAGCCAAGGCTCTGACCAAGCTTGATACCCGCCATTACGCGAAGAGGCAGGAGACTTGGTTCAGGAAGATGGCCGGGGTTGTCTGGTTTTCGCCTGATGTCGGCCGGGGGCTTGAGCAATATCTCCAAAAACAATTAAAATAGGGACGATGGAAAAAGCGCTCCTCATCAACGTCGCCACCACCAGGAAGGAAAGGGATGAAGCGGAGGAGTCCATGCGGGAGCTCGCCGGTCTGGCCGCGGCCGCCGGCGCCGAGGTCGCCCGCGAGGTGTTCCAGGCCCGGCCCCGGGTCAGCCCGCGCTATTTCGTCGGCGAGGGGAAGGCGACGGAGATCGCCCGGCTGCGGAGCGAGATGGGGGCCGACCTCGTCATCTTCGACCACAATCTGACCGCCACCCAGCAGCGCAACCTAGAGGACAGGATTAAGGCGAAAGTCATCGACCGAACGCAGCTCATCCTGGACATCTTCGCCCAGAGGGCGCGGACCAACGAAGGGAAGCTCCAGGTGGAGCTGGCCCAGCTCAGCTATCTCCTCCCCCGCTTGAGAGGGCGGGGGCTCAGCCTGACCCAGCAGGGCGCCGGCATCGGGACCCGCGGCCCGGGCGAAAAGAAGCTCGAAGAAGACCGGAGGCGGATCACCGACCGGATCACGAAGATCAAGAAGGACATCTCAGGCCTCGAAAAGAGGCGGTTGAACCAGCGGGAGAGCCGCCGCAAGAGCCCGGTTCCAACCGTCTCCCTGGTCGGCTACACGAGCGCCGGGAAATCCACCCTGTTCAACCTCCTGACCGAAGAGCGGCGATACACCTCCCCCAACCTCTTCTCGACGCTGGACCCCCTCCTCCGGCGGGTTTCCTATGCGGACGGCCTTCACTTCTTTCTGTCCGACACCGTCGGGTTCATCAAGAAACTTCCCGTTGAGTTGGTGATGTCGTTCCGGGCGACCCTGGAGGAGGTCCGGGAGGGGGACTGCGTCTGCCACATCATCGATCTGGCTTCGCCGGATTCCGAGAGCCATCTCGGCGCCGTGGAATCGATCCTGAAGGACATCGGGGCGGCCGGCCTGCCCGTCGTCAGGGTCCTCAACAAGATCGACTTCCTGCCTGACGAGGAGCGGGACCTCCTGCTCAAGCGGAACGGGGACGCGAATTCCCGGACGGTGGCGATCTCGGCAAAAACCGGGCAGGGGGTCGAGGAGCTCCTCCAAAAGCTCCGGAGTGTGCTTTTTCGCGACCACCGTCTCTACTACCTCCAGATCCCGAAAGATCGGCCGGAGATCACCCATTCCCTCCCGCGCCGGGCCCTGATCCTGAAAAAAAGGGAGAACGAGCGGTTCCTGGAATTCAAGGTCATGGCCGACCCGGCGGTCATCGTCAATTTCCTGCCTTATCTCGAACAAGGAGACCCCTGGTGAAAAAAGCCATCTTCGCCGCCGCCGTTTTGCTCGGGACATGGGCCTGCATCACGTTCACACCCGCTCCCCCCTCGTTTGACATCGAGGACATCCCGCAGGCCGTGTCCACTCGGCTGACCCTGGACCAGCGGATCGCCGCCGACCAGGCCTGGACGGACTTGAAGGCGGGGAGGGTCGACCAGGCCCGCAAAGAGCTCCTCAAGCTCGGCGAGGATAACCCCCTTTACGCCGCGGGACTGGGCTATGCGGACCTCTATCTCGCGGACCGGGACGGGGCCGAGGCAAGCTTCAAGGAATCCCTCCGGCGTTTCCCGGACCTAACCTTGGCCAACGCCGGCCTGGCCCAGGTCTACGAGGCCCGAGGCCAAAAGGACCTCGCGCTCTCCCAATACCGGGAGATCCTCAAGCACGACCCCGAGAACCGCTGGGCCAGGCCCCGCTTCAACAAGCTCCGGGACGATCTCGTCGAGCGGTCGTTGGCCGACGCCCGGGGGGCCGCGGCCGCCGGGAGCCGGGAGGAGGCAAAGAAGGCCTTCTTGAAGGTCCTCTCCTACGCCCCCGAATCGGCCGAGGCGAACCTAGAGCTGGCCCGGACCTACCGAAACGAGAAAAATACTGGCCAGGCGATCGTCCACTACAAGGCGGCCGTCGCCGCCCAGCCGGCGAACAAGGCCGTCCTCCGGGAGCTCGCCGACCTCCTCTATGAGACGGGGGAGTTCGGGCAGAGCCTGGATCACAACGAGAAACTGGCCGATCTCGATCCTCAGAACAAGGCCGTCGCCGACCGGATCGAGGAGCTCAAGGGGAAACTCGGCGTCTTCGAGCTCCCCAGTCAGTACGGCCTCATCCCGGCCCAGGAAGCCGTCACCCGGGAGGACCTGGCCGCCCTGATCGCGGTCAAGTTCAAGGACTTCCTGAACGTCCCCGAACGGCAAACCCAGATTCTCGTGGACATCTCCACCTCGTGGGCCCAGAAGTTCATCATCAAGGTCGCCTCCCTGAGCGTGATGAACGTCTTCGACAACCATACCTTCCAACCCCGGAGGATCATCAACCGGGCCGAACTGGCGGACTCGGTCATCCGGCTCATCGATTTTCTGAAGGAGCGGGGCTCGAGGTTCGTTCCCCTCCTGGACGTCCGGAAGATCCAGATCCCCGACGTCTCGCCGGACAGCTTCTACTACCAGCCCATCCTCAAGGCCGTCGCCTACCAGGTCATGGACCTCACGCCACAGAGGATGTTCGAGCCCGAAAAGACCGTCCCGGGGCGCGACGCCGCCAGGGTCCTGGACATCGTGCAGGGGCTCGCCAGATGAATGCTGGTGCGGAAAAGACGGGCCTCGCGGCAAGGCGGGAGGACATCGTGACGAACGGAGACCGCAGCTCCAAGGTCCTGACGCTGCCGAACATCCTCTCGCTCATGCGGATCCTCCTCACGCCCGTCTTTATCTGGGCGCTCGTCCACCGCAGGCCCTGGCTGGCTTTCGGCATCTTTCTCCTGGCCGGCGCGACGGACGCCCTGGACGGCTTCACGGCCCGATACTTCCGGCTCAAGACGAACGTCGGCCTTTGGCTCGACCCGCTGGGAGACAAGATCCTGCTCACGGCCGCGCTTGTCACCCTGACCCTCCCGGTTCTCGCCCAGCCGAACACCCTGCCCTTGTGGTTGACGACGATCTGCATCGGCCGGGACGTCCTGATAGCCCTGGGGGCGCTCATCTACGTCTGGATCAGGGGGAGAACCCAGTTCAGACCGTCGCTTCTCGGCAAAGCGACCACGATCTGCGAGGTCATGGTCCTCCTCGTTGTCCTCCTGTACAACGGCCTCGGAATATCCCCAGGACCCATGGGTGTTATCTACGTCCTGACGGCCACACTCGCGGGCCTGTCCGGGGTCCATTACATCATCCTCGGGATGGCCAGGTTTTTCGCGACGGGGAAGAAGCCCGGAGTTTGAGCCCGGGCCGCCGTCCGGTCCCTTGCTTTTTTCCGGGGCCGTGCTAATATCTCCTCCGCACCTTGGATGACAGGAGTGACCTCATGGCAAACGCTACGACCTATGACAAGCTGGCCCGGAGGATCGAGAATTTCCGCGACGAGATGGTCGACCTCCAGGTCCGCCTCACCGCCATCCCGGCCGTCGCCCCCGGAAGCGGCGGGGAGGGCGAGGCCCAGAAAGCCGATTTCCTGGCGGGCTGGCTGAAGCAGAACGGCTTTAAGGACGTCACCCTGATCAAGGCCCCGGACCTCGACGCCCCGGCTGGCTACCGGCCCAACATCCTGGCCTCTGTCAAGGGACAGAGCTCGGCCCGGACGGTTTGGGTCATGACCCATACGGACGTCGTGCCGCCCGGCGAGCTCTCCCTGTGGACCGGCCACCCCTACAAGGCGTGGGTCGAGAAGGGACGCGTCTACGGCCGCGGCGTCGAGGACAACCAGCAGGACATGGTCGCTTCGCTCTTCGCGGTCAAGGCCTTCGAGGCCGAGCGGCTCCTCCCCACCTACGACATCGGCATCGCCCTCGTCGCGGACGAGGAGACCGGAAGCTCCAAGGGGATCGGCTACGTCCTCGGGAACCACAAGGTGTTCCGCAAGCAGGACCTGATCATCGTCCCGGACGCCGGCAATGAGAACGGAACGATGATCGAAGTCGCCGAAAAGAGTATCCTCTGGCTCAAGTTCAAGACCTTTGGAAAGCAGGCCCACGGCTCGACGCCCGAAAGGGGGATCAACAGCTTCAAGGCGGCCGGCTTCTTCATTGCGGCCCTGAACCGGCTGTACGATTTCTTCCCGGAGAAGGAAAGGCTCTTCGCCCCGCCGATCTCGACGTTCGAGCCGACCAAGAAGGAGGCCAACGTCCCGAACATCAACACGATCCCCGGCGAGGACGTCTTCTACATGGACTGCCGGATCCTGCCGGAATACAAGGTCGCGGACGTCGAGCGGTGCATCAAGGCCATCGCCGCCGACATCGCCAAAAAGTTCAGGGTCAGGATCGAGATCGGTATCGAGCAGAAGGCGCCGGCCGCGCCGCCGACACCGGCCCGGGCCCCCGTCGTCCAGGCCCTCCGGAAAGCCGTTAAGGCGGTTTACCGGAAGGAAGCCAAAGCCATGGGAATCGGCGGCGGGACGGTCGCGGCTCTATTCCGGCGGGCGGGCTTCGACGCGGCCTGCTGGTCGAAGCTCGACGACACGGCCCACCAGCCAGACGAGTATTGCATCATCGACAACATGGTGGGCGACGCCAAGGTCTTCGCCCACGTCTTCACGCAGGATTGAGCCCTTCTAGGAATGGACCCTCTGGACGCGCTGGGCGACCCGGATGGTATCGAGGTGGATGCTCACTGTGTCCTCGATCTCCGAGGCATAGCCGCCGGCCAGGACCACCGCCACCGGGATCCGGAGACGCCGGGCGCCCTCGATGACGACCCGATCCCTCTCTTTGAGCCCAGCTCTGGTCACCCGCAGGCCCCCCAGCTGGTCCTTTTCGTAGGGGTCGGCCCCCGCTAGATAAAGGACGAGGTCGGGCCTGTACTCTTTGTAGATCCGCGGGATATGGGCCCGGAGCTCGGCCAGGTATTTCGCGTCCCCGTCGCCGGCCCACAGCCCCACATCGAGGGTCCCGGCCGGTTTCTCGGAGGGATAGATGTCCATCTGGTGGATGGAAAAGGTGAAGACGTCCTCCCGCCTGGCGAAAATGGCGGCCGTCCCGTTTCCCTGGTGGAGGTCGCAATCGACGACCATCACCCGCCGAGCCATTTTCTCCGCAATGACCTTTTCCACGGCCACGGCCACGTCGTTGAGGACGCAGAATCCCTCGCCGTGATCGCGGAAGGCGTGGTGGAATCCCCCTCCGATGTGGAGGGCCAGCCCGTGTTCCAAGGCCTTCCGCGCGGCCAGGACCGTCCCGCCGACCGAAAGGAGCGCGAACCGGACAAGGTCGGGCGAGAACCGGAGCTCCAGCGCCTGGACTTCGGCCGGGCTCAGGGTCCCTGTTTTCAGATGCTTGAGATACTTGGCCGTGTGGACCAGGAGGATGTCCTCGTCCGGGGCCGGCCGGGGCCTGAGGAAGTCGTCTTTGCGGGCCCCCATCGAGAGGAGATTCTCGTAGACGAGGCGGTACTTCTGGAGGGGGAAAACATGCTTCCCCGTGTCGAACATCCAGTATTCGTTGCTGTAAACAAGCTTGAAGGGGAATCGCTTCCCGACGAGCGACCTCAGGAGATCGATGAACTCACCCATGAAAACCCAACCATACCAAAAAACCGGGCCGAGGTAAACCTGGCATGAACAGCGCGCCAAGGCCGCCGGACCGGCCGAAGGCCATGGCCGAGCCCCTAGATCTTGATGAGGATCTTCCGCCGGTAGAGCCAGTCGCACATCGACCAGAGCAGGGCCCAGGCCGCGAGGCTGGTGACGATCGCCGCCGGGAGCTCCCCCGTCCAGCCGAAGGCGACCGCCGTGAACGGCTGGATAAGGTGGGCCAGCCAGGACGTCCCGCCGGTCTCGGTGAAAATGTAGATGAACAGGGAATTCATGCCGACGATGTTGAAAAACTTCGTCCAGTTCCGGACACCCTTGACGTCGATGAACCAATAGCAGAACGCCAGCGTCAGGAGGCAGAAGCCGCCGCTCGCGATCACGAACGAGCACGTGCAGATGCGCTTGATCATCGGCGAGAGAGGCGTGAGGGCGAACCCGGCGGTCACCCCCGCCAGTCCGGCCAGGGCCAGGGTCCGGATCTTCTTCTCCGCCGGGCGGCGGCTCATCAGCAGCTGCCCGGCCAGGACGCCCCAGATCGTGTGGGCCGCGGTCGGGATGGCGTTGAACGACACCCAGTGGCCGGCCGAGAGCTCACCCGAGATCACCATGTCCACCCATGACCCGAAATTGTGGTCGGGCACGAACGGCTGGTTGAAGCCCGGTACCCAGAACACGCGATACAGGACTTCCGTGATGAGGATCAGGCCGAAGCTCAGGGCGATCTGCTCGCGCGCCGGCCGCCTTATCATGGAATAGGCGATCAGGGTCGTCACGCCGAGCTGGGCCAGGACGTTCTGGAAGCGGAAGGTGATCCGGCCGGGCTCGATGCAGTAGAGCGCCCAGCCGATGAGCAGGAGAAGAAGGGCCCGGACGACGGCGTGGCGCGTGACCCGGGCCCGGCTGTCGCCGCGCTTTTCCCGTTTGGCCACCGAAAAGGCCATGGCCGCGCCGACGATGAACATGAAGAAGGGCTGGACGAGGTCCCAGAGCCTCAGCCCGGCCCAGGGGTGATGGTCGAACTGGGTCCCAATCGCGTGGAGGAGGGTGCCTTGGAGGGAGGGACTGCGCAGATGCTCATAGATGAGCGTGCTCTCCCCGATAAGGAAAAACATCGTCATGCCGCGGAAGAAGTCGAGGGAAAGGAGACGCTCCTGGATGGCGGCCGTTTTGGGTTCCGCGACGCTCATACATCATCTCTTTTTCGCCGTCCCCCGCGCTTTCAGCCTGGCCGGCCTCTTCGTGGCCGCCTTGGGGGCGTTGAGAAGCGCCGCACGGGCGGCCGCCAGGCGGGCGATGGGCACGCGAAACGGCGAGCAGCTGACGTAGTTCAGGCCGATGAGGTGGCAGAACTCGATGCTCGACGGCTCGCCGCCGTGCTCGCCGCAGATTCCGAGCTTAATCCCCGGCCGCGTCTTGCGGCCCCTCTCCACGGCCATCTGCATGAGCTGGCCCACGCCGTCCCGGTCGAGGACCTCGAACGGGTCCTTGGCGTAGATCCCTTTCTCGACGTAGGGCACGAGGAATCGGGCGGCGTCGTCGCGGCTGACGCCGAGCGTCGTCTGGGTCAGGTCGTTCGTGCCGAAGCTGAAGAACTCGGCCACGGTCGCGATCTCGTCGGCGGTGATGGCGCCCCGCGGGATCTCGATCATCGTCCCGACGAGGTACTTGAACCTGATGCCCTGCTCTTTCATGACCGCCTCGGCCGTCTCGCGGACGAGCTTCTCCTGGTTGGCGAGCTCCTTGACGTGTCCGACGAGCGGGATCATGACTTCGGGTTCGACCTCGATCCCCTTCTTCTTGGTGGCGGCGGCGGCCTCGAAGATGGCCCGGGCCTGCATCTCCGTGATCTCGGGGTAGATGATGCCCAGGCGGCAACCGCGGAAGCCGAGCATCGGGTTGAATTCGTGGAGGGATTCGACGCGCTCCCTCACTTTCTCGTAGGAAATGCCCATTTGGGCGGCGACCTCGTGCTGCCCACTTTCCTCGTGGGGGAGGAACTCGTGGAGCGGCGGGTCGATCGTCCGGATGGTCACCGGCCGGCCGTCCATGACCTCGAAAATGCCGGCGAAATCCTTCCGCTGAAGGGGCAGGAGCTTGGCCAGGGCGGCCCGACGCTGCTCGAGTGTATCGGCCAGGATCATCTCCCGCATGGGGCCGATCTTGCCCTCGCCGAAGAACATGTGCTCAGTCCGGCAGAGGCCGATGCCCTCGGCCCCGAAGGCCACGGCGTTGGCCGACTGATCGGGCTGGTCGGCGTTGGTCCGGATCTTGAGCGTCCGGTATTTATCGGCCCACGCCATGACCTTGGCGAAGGTCTGGTAGACGGGGGCCTCCGACGGGTCGAGCGTCTTTTCGATCAGGACCTGGAGAACCTCCGACGGCTTGGTGTGGATCTTGCCTTCGATGACTTGGCCGGTCGTCCCGTCGATCGAGAGCCAGTCGCCCTCCTTGAGCGTCCGCCCCTTGGCCGTCATCGTGTGGTTGGCATAATCGATGACCAACTCGCCGCAGCCCGCGACACAGACCCGGCCCATCTGTCGGGCGACCAGGGCGGCGTGCGACGTCATTCCGCCCCGGGCCGTCAGGATCCCCTCGGCCGCGTTCATGCCCTTGATGTCCTCGGGCGAGGTCTCGATGCGGGCCAGGACGACCTTCTCCCCGCGCCTGGCCCACGCTTCCGCGTCGACGGAGTTGAAGACGATCCGGCCGGTGGCTGCGCCCGGGCCCGCGTTCAGGCCTTTGGCCAGGAGCCTCCCGCTTCTGATGGCCGCTTCTTTCTCGGCGTAGTCGAAGACCGGCCGGAGGAGCTGATTGAGCTGGTCGGGCTCGATCCGGGTCAGGGCTTCCCTCTCGCCGATGAGCTTTTCGCCGACCATGTCGACGGCGATCTTGATGGCGGCGAAGGCGGTCCGCTTGCCGACCCGGCACTGGAGCATATAGAGGCGCCTTTGCTGGATGGTGAACTCGATGTCCATCATGTCGGTGTAATGCTTTTCAAGGATGTGGCGGATCTTCTCGAGCTCCGCGTAGGACTTGGGGTCGTCGTTCTTCAATTCGGCGATGGGGAGGGGCGTCCGCGTCCCGGCCACCACGTCCTCGCCCTGGGCGTTCATCAAGTACTCGCCGTAGAAGGTGTTCTCGCCCGTGGCCGCGTCGCGGGTGAAGGCGACGCCGGTGCCGGAGTCGTTCCCCATGTTGCCGAAGACCATCAGCTGGACGTTGACGGCCGTCCCCCAGGACTCGGGGATGTCGTACATCTTGCGGTAGGCGATGGCCCGCTCGTTATTCCAGGAGCCGAAGACCGCCCCGATGGCCCCCCAGAGCTGTTTCCTGGGGTCCTCGGGGAACTCGTGCCCGGTGGTCTCCTTGATGGCGGCTTTGAACCCGGCCACGAGGTCCTTCAGGTCGTCGGCCGTGAGGTCGGTATCGTTCCTGGCGCCGCGCTCGCGCTTTTTCGCGTCGATGATGACTTCAAAGGGGTCGATCTCATCCTTGTGGACCGGTTTCAGACCGAGGACGACGTCGCCGTACATCTGGACGAACCGCCGGTACGAGTCGTAGGCGAACCGGGGGTTCCCCGTCTTGGCGATGAGGGCCGCGACCGTCTTCTCGTTCAGGCCGAGGTTGAGAATGGTGTCCATCATGCCGGGCATGGAGGCCCGCGCCCCGGACCGGATCGAGACGAGAAGTGGATCCTTGGGATCGCCCATCCTCTGCCCGACGGCGGTCTCGAGCCTTTTCAGGTTCTTTTCGATCTCGCCCTTCACGGCCTCAGGGATCCTCTTTTTGTTCTTATAAAACAGGCTGCAGACGTCGGTGGAAACGGTGAATCCAGGGGGGACCGGGAGCCCGATCCCGGCCATCTCGGCCAGGTTGGCGCCCTTGCCGCCCAAGGTGTCGTTCATCCTCATGTTGCCTTCGGCCTTGCCGGCGCCGAAAAAGTACACGAACTTCTTTGCCATCTGATGACTCCTCAGGAAATATTCAGAGCACTATACATGGAAAAGCGCCATAATTCAACCCGAGGCCCGGCCGGACGTCGGCCGGTTTTCAGGGGAATAGCGTCTGGTACCTGGCCAGGCCGGCCTTGAAAACGCGGATGGCTTCCCGGAGGTCGGTTTGATTGATGACGTAGGCGATCCGGACCTCGTCGGTCCCCAGGTCGGGTGTCGAATAGAAGCCGGGGGCCGGGGCCAGCATGACCGTCTTCCCGTCCAGCGAGAACTCGGACAGCATCCAGACCGTGAAGTGCTCGGCGTCCTTGACCGGCAGCCGGACGATGACATAGAAGGCGCCCTGGGGCTTGCGGATGACGAGACCGGGGATATCTTTCAGACCCCCGTAAAGGACGTCCCGGCGCCTCTGCCACTCTTCCCGGACCGGCTTGAAGTAGTCCATGGGCATGTTGTAAGCGGCGAGGGCCGCCATCTGTTCGACCGAGGGAGGGCAGAGCCGGGCCTGGGCGAACTTGAGGGCCGACTGATAAAGCTCGGCGTTCCGGGTGATGATCATCCCGATCCGGGCCCCGCAGCAGCTGTAGCGCTTGGAGATGCTGTCGACCACGACCACCCGGTCCTTGATGTCCTCGTATTCGAGGATGCTCTTGTGCTTGAGGCCGTCGTAGATGAATTCCTTATAGACCTCGTCGCCGATCAGGAAGAGGTCGTGCTTTTTAACCACCCGGATGACCCGCTCAAGTTCCTCGGGCGTGTAAACAGTGCCCGTGGGATTGTTCGGCGAGCAGACCAGGATGGCCCGGGTCTTCGGAGTGATCTTCGATTCGATGGCCTCGAGCGGAGGCAGCCGGAAGCCGTCCTCCACCCGGAGCGGCAGAGGAACGATCTTGAGGCCGGCGAATGAGGCATAACCGTTGTAATTCGTATAGTAGGGTTCCGGGATGACGATCTCATCGCCGACATCGCCGACCACGGAAAACGAGAAATGGATGGCTTCGGAACCACCCGTAGTGATGAGGATGTCGTCCGCCTCGAGAGGGATCCGGTAATGGCCGAAATAGCGGGCGACGGCCTGCCGGAGCTCGAGGAAGCCCTGGGCCGGGCCGTAGCCCAGGACGGGCTCCCGATATTGATGAAAGGCGTCGAGGACGGGCTGGGGCGTCGGGATGTCCGGGTCGCCGATGTTCAGGTGGAAGACCTTGATCCCCTTGGCTTTGGCTGCGTCGGCGTACGGCTTGAACTTCCGGATGGGAGACGCCTGGATGTCGTGGCCTCTCTTCGATATCTGCATGGATGATACCTCCCTCGATAATTACGCCTCATTATAGGTTAACTCCCGCGGCCATAGCAATATGAATGGTCGGACTGGTCCTGTCACGGTGCGTCCCCGTCCGCTTTTCTAATAGACAAAGACCCAGGTTTTTGGTATTTTTGACGAACAATAGGAGCATATCGCACGGCTATGACGATCGACAGGAACGCGCGGATCAGGGACGTCAAGAGCTGGGGCGATTACTTTCTGCTGACGATCGACTCTCCGGCCGTCGGCCGGGAAGCCCAGCCCGGCCAGTTCGTCATGGTCAAGGTGGCCGACACCCCGTTCCCGCTCCTCCGGCGTCCCTTAAGCATCCACGACGCCGGGGAGTCGGGAATCGAGCTCTTCTTCAAGATCGCCGGGCTCGGGACGGGGATCTTGGCCGCAAAAAGGCCGGGCGATCCCCTGGATGTCCTCGGCCCGCTCGGCAAGGGCTTCACCGTGTCCGAGGGCGCCAGGGGGAAAAACGCCTTCTTAGTCGGGGGAGGCCGGGGCATCGCCCCCCTCTATTTCCTGGGGAAGGAATTGTTAGCGCTGGGGGCCCGCGTCACCGTGTTTTACGGCGGTCGCCGTCATCTGGACATCCCGATGAAGGACAAGCTCGAAGCGGCAGGGCTTCGTCTCCTCTGTTCGACGGACGACGGAAGCTTCGGGTTCAGGGGTCTCGTCACCGAGCTGCTGTGTCCCGAGCTCGATCGGACCCCCGCCGATATCCTTTTCGCCTGCGGGCCGGACCCCATGATGAAGGCCGCGGCCGGGATGGCCCGCGACAGGCGTATCCCGGCGGAATTCTCCCTGGAATCCTTGATGGGCTGCGGGATCGGCGCCTGCTGGGGCTGCGTCCGCCGGATCAGGGACGCAGGCGGCGAAGGCTGGGTCAAGATCTGCGAGGAGGGCCCGGTCTTTCCCGGCGACCGGATCGTGTGGACGGATTGACGATCATGACGGACCTGACGATAGACCTGGGGTTCTTGAAACTCAAGAACCCCGTCCTCACGGCGAGCGGAACCTTCGGCTACGGCCTGGAGTTCGAGCCCTACCTCGGCCTCCGGAAGCTCGGCGGGTTCGTGGTCAAGGGTCTTTACCTCGAACCCCGCGAAGGGAACCCGCCGCCGCGCCTCGTCGAGACACCGAGCGGCCTGATCAACGCCATCGGGCTCCAGGGCGTCGGGGTCAAGGCGTTCGCCGAAAAAATCCTGCCCAAGCTCAAGGACCTCCAGACCGCGATCGTCGTCAACGTCTGCGGCGGTGACGACGACGAGTACGTCGCGGTCGTCGAATTCCTCGAGCGGCAGGAAGGGATCGCGGCCTACGAGCTCAATATCTCCTGCCCGAACGTCAAGAAGGAAGGGATGTGCCCGGCGCTTTTCCCCGAGCCCACTTTTCACCTCATCCAGCGCATCAAGGCCGTGTCGCGACGGCCGGTCATCACCAAGCTCTCGCCGAACGTCACGAACGTCGTCGAGATCGCCAAGGCGGCCGAGGCGGCCGGCACGGACGCGATCTCGCTCGTCAACACGTTCCTGGCCATGGCCATCGACATCGAAACGCGGCGGCCCCGGCTGGCCAACACCTTCGGCGGCCTCAGCGGCCCGGCCATCCGGCCCTTGGCCGTGCGTATGGTTTACCAAGTGGCCTCCCGGGTCAAGGTCCCGGTCATCGGGATGGGCGGGATCATGACGGGGGCCGACGCCTTGGAGTTCCTCATCGCGGGGGCGTCGGCGGTCGAGGTAGGGACGGCGAACTTCGTGGAGCCGGACGCGGCCGTCCGCATCATAGGCGAGATCGAGGCCTGGTGCGAGGCGCACGGCATCGGCCGCATCCGGGACATCGTGGGAACGGTCAAGGCCTGGTGAAAGGCCGGGGCGGGACCCGCGCCCCCCCAGCCGAAAGAAGGACGGCGCTATGAAAAAAGAGAATCGCGACAGGATCATCATCGCCCTGGACGTCCAGACCAAGGAGGAGGGGATCGCCCTCGTCAGCAAGCTCAAGGACGCCCGGACCTTCAAGGTCGGCCTCGAGCTCTTCATCGCGGAGGGTCCGGCTCTTTTCAAGAAGCTCAAGGCCCTCCGGAAAGACGTCTTTCTCGACCTCAAGATCCACGATATCCCGAACACGGTGGCCGGGGCGGTCCGGTCGGCTTTCCGCCACGGCGTCCAAATGATGACCGTCCACGCCTCGGGGGGCCGGGAGATGATGGCCAGGGCCGCGGAGACGGCCCGGCAGGTCTCGGAAGAGCTCGGGCGTCCGAAGCCCATCCTCCTCGGCGTGACCGTCCTCACCAGCCTCAAGGGGGCCGATCTCGAGGAGATCGGGATGGGCCCGGATGTCGCCCGTCAGGTCGTGCGGCTGGCCGGCCTGGCCAAGGCCGCCGGCATGGACGGCGTCGTCTGCTCGCCCCAGGAGATCGAGGTCCTGCGGAAGGAATTCGGCCGGGACCTCGTCATCGTGACGCCGGGGATCCGGCCCCTCTGGGCGGCGGCCCAGGACCAGAAAAGGATCATGACTCCCGCCGAGGCGGTGGCGAAAGGCGCGGATTATCTGGTCATCGGGCGGCCGGTCACCGGCGCGCCTTCGCCTCAGGAAGCGTTCCTCAAAATCGTCGAGGAGCTCGACCAGCACACGTGAAAGCGGATCTCGAGGATGCTGCCCCCGTTATATCATCCGGCCGGCGTAAATCCCCCCGACGATCAATCCAAAGATCACGGTCAGGACGATCACCACGATAATGCTGATGACCAAGTAGCCCAAGACCTTATCCTTGGGCGTCTCCATCATGGGGCAATCGAATCCAAGGTAGAGAATATAAAGTCCATACAGGCTGGCAAGCATAACCAAAATCGAGAGCGCCGGGAAGATGTACAGGATTCCGGCCACCCAGGCCGGCGTCATGCTGTAGACGGCAAGCTTGAGAGCATTGGGCAAGCTCTGGACGGATGAGAAATTCGGCGCCAGGGCGTTGATGATCAACGCGAAGAGATAGACAATGACCAGGGAAAACACGTAGGAGAGGATGGCACTGCTGAGAGCACGGCCGAAGCTCCAGACGTACACCCGGGCGAACGGGATTTGGGCGCGGAAGACCAGATGCCCGATGAACTGGGCCACGGCCGGGATCGCCGCCAGGATCATGGCATAAGACGTGAACAGCCCGGAAACCGTCGCGGGCTCCGCCTTGATCTTGACCCACTCGTCTTTGGGCTTCAATAAAATCGCCTGAACCCTAGGGACCAAATCCATGGAGGCCTCCTTGCTGAGCTGAAATTATCTCAACTATATTATGTTCGAACCAACCTGTCAATGCCCGAGGACGCTCGATGGCAGCCGCCGGGGAGGAGGTAAAACTCTCTGATAGGAAAAAGACCGCCTGGAGGACAGGGAACCGGCCGGCCGGGGCTTTGGATATCGGAGGGGACGTTGGAGGCGCGGGTCGGACTCGAACCGACGAATAAAGGTTTTGCAGACCTCTCCCTTAGCCGCTTGGGTACCGCGCCCGGGATCTGATGTCCATGGAATTCGGATGACTGGAGCGGGCGATGGGACTTGAACCCACGACCTTCTGCATGGCAAGCAGACGTTCTACCACTGAACTACGCCCGCCCGCTCGTTTTCTTCAAAAATGGCACGCCCTAAACTAGCAGAAATCCCCCGGCCTGTCAACCGACCCCATGCCGGCCGCGAGGCGCTTGAAAAGCGATGCGCTGCCTGGAAAATGAGCGGGAAAGCCACGGGCGCAAAGCACCCCCCGGCCCTCTGACGAGGGCTGACAGGGACGGTCGGGCGGAGTTTTCAGGCTTCCCGGAACGGACGTCCCGGAAGGCCTTAACGGGACGCGTTCAGCTGGACCTCGTCCCCCGGTTCGACGGCCTCCCGGCAGGTGAGGACCTTGACGGTCGAGGTCGCGCCGCGGACGTCGATGATGATCATGCTCCCGATGGCCTCCCGCGGGAGGTCGGGCTTGGCGCGATGGAAAACCGTGAGCTGGTCGCCGATCTGGACACACTGCTGCCGGCCCATGTTGATCAAGACCCACTGCCCCGCGCCGGCGAGACGGAGGGCCTGATCGACATAAACGACCTGGCCCTTCTTGCTGGCGTTCGGGTCCATCACATCGTAGCCCTTGTCTTTCCCGACCTCTCCCTCCCCTTCCTCGAACGGCAGGAGGTAATCGCCCACCCGCGCGGCCCAGAAGCTTCTCTCGATCCTGGCCACGGCCACTTTCTCCTCGAGGCGGACGACGCGCGCCCTGGCCCGGCGCCGGGCCACCGTCCCGTAAGGGGGGACCTTGTCTTCAAGCCCGATGATCTGGAAGAGCTGGCCGATCTCGAGGCCGCCGGCCTGCCCCTTGCTGAGGTAGATCAGGTCGAAGTCGATGAGTTGATCTTTCTCGTTCATCCGCTCGGAGCCGATGATCCGGAGGTCGGGAAGCGGCTTCCCCTCCTCCAGCATGAAGAACGACCCGTAGAGGTCTGTATCGTTGATCAGTTGATAAGTGTCTTCGAAGATCTTGGCCTTCTGGATCTGGTCCTGAGCAAAGGGGCGGCCCGCGACGAGCAGGCACAGGGAGACGAGGGCAAGAGAAAGACGGCTTAGGGAACATCCTTTAAGGTTTTTCATGGTCACACCTCTCGGCCGATGGAGTCGCACTTGGCGCTATTATAAAGAGCAATTGTCGCCGCTGTCAATACCATCTTCAGCCTCCGCCAGGAAGCGGCCCGCGTCGTTCCCGCCTGGTCCCGGACGGGGGGACTTCCGGTCCGCCGCCATTAGACAAAAACCGTCACTTATATTAAAATGGGCCGTCCGTTAGCTTTAGTCGCGACGAGGGACCCGATGTCCAAAAAAATTGTGGTCGCCCTGATTTTCGGAGGCCGCTCGGCCGAACACGAGATCTCCCTGATCTCCGCCGGGGCGATCCATAGGAACCTGGACAAGGCTAAATTCGAGGTCCTTTCGATCTACATCACCAGGGACGGCCTCTGGAAGACCGTCGAGGCGCCGTCCACCGACCTGGAAGCCTTGGCCAGGGGCGACGCCTTCTCCTTTCTTCCCTGGGAGGTCAGGGGAGCCGTGTCGAAGATCCCTGCCGACATCTATTTCCCCGTCCTCCACGGGCCGTACGGAGAGGACGGGACGATCCAGGGGTTGCTCGAGATGGCCGGCGTCCCCTATGTCGGAGCCGGGGTCCTGGGGTCGGCCCTGGGCATGGACAAAGCGGCGGCCAAATCCCGTTTCCGTGAGAGAGGGCTGCCCGTCGTTCCCTGGCGGGTCATCCGCGAGGAAGAGTGGCGCGGCGGGGGGGAGGGGATCCTCCGCCGGATCCGCAGGGATTTCGCCATCCCTTTTTTCGTCAAGCCGGCCAACCTCGGGTCGAGCATCGGGATCACCAAGGTCAAGGACCGCGGCCAGACCGGGCCGGCCGTGGAAACGGCCTTCCGCTATGACGGGAAGATCCTCGTCGAAAAGGGCATCCTGGGCCGGGAGATCGAGTGCAGCGTTCTCGGCAACGAGTCCCCGGAAGCCTCGCTGCCCGGAGAGGTCATCCCCTCCAGGGAGTTTTACGATTACAGCGATAAGTACATCGACGGAAAGACGGGCTTCGTCATTCCCGCCCGGCTGCCCCGCCCGATGACCGAAAGGGTCCGGCGCCTGGCCGTCGAGGCCTTCAGGGCCGTGGAATGCTCGGGAATGGCCCGGGTCGACTTCTTCATCGACGGCCGGACGAAGCGCCTGTACGTCAACGAGGTCAACACGATCCCCGGCTTCACCGAGATCAGCATGTACCCGAAGCTCTGGGAAGCTTCCGGACTGCCGTTCCCCCGGCTCGTGGAGCGGTTGGTCGCCCTCGGCCTCGAACGGCACAAGGTCCGAAAAGCCTGCGTCGATCGGGGCCTTTGATGAGGGTTCTGGGCATCGACTACGGGGACCGCCACGTCGGCCTCGCCCTGAGCGACCCCCTCCTGATCACGGCCCAGCCGTTCGGCACCTACAAGCTCACCGGGCGGGAGGAGGAGGACCGGAAGTTTTTCCAGGACCTGGTCGCCCGCCACGACGTCCAGAAGATCGTCATCGGCGACCCGCTCCGGATGGACGGCAGCTCCGGGACCAGGACCGAGAAGACGCGGCAGTTTTCCGCCTGGCTGGAAAAGGCCGTCGGGAAGCCCATCGTCTTCATCGACGAGCGCCTGACGACCCGCGAGGCCCTCCAGCTCCTCCGGGAAGGGAACGTCAGAGGCCGGGAAAAAAAGGACCGCGAGGACCAGATCGCGGCCGTCATCATCCTCTCAACATACCTGGAGCGCAAGCGCGGTGGCCCGGATGGTCGTCAGGGCAGCTAAAGCCGCGCTCCTCGGGGCGCTCGTCCTGCTCCCGGCGCTCATCGGCTGGCTAACCAGGGAGTGCACGGCGCCGTCTCCCGGGCCGGGAGCGAGCGCTTTCTTCGAGGTCCAAAAGGGACGAAGCGTCCGGGCCGTCGCCGGAAGCCTCCGGAAGCAGAAGATCATCCGGAGCTCCCTGGCCCTGACCCTTTCTTATGATCTCTATTATTCCCGGGAACGGCTCAAGGCGGGCGAATACGAATTCACGTTCCCGGCGAGCGCCAGAGAGGTCCTCTTCAAGATCTTCCGCGGCCGGATCTATCTCCAGCCGATCACGATCCCGGAGGGCCTGACGGGGAACGAGATCGCCGGGCTCGTCAGCGCCCGCGGCGCGGCGGACCCGAGCTCATTCCGGACGGCTTTCCACGAGACCGCCCGCGTGGCCGAGTGGGACCCCAAGGCCCCGGACCTTGATGGGTATCTCTTCCCGGACACCTATTTCCTGCCGCGGAAAGCGACGGCCGGCGACTATATTGGAGCCATGACCGGGCAGTTCCGGAGGGTCTTCCATGAAGGGTGGCGGAGGCGGGCCGTGGAGCTCGGTCTGAGCGTCCGGGAGGTCGTCATCCTGGCCTCGCTCATCGAAAAAGAAACGGCCCTCCCCGAGGAGCGGCCGCTCGTGTCGGCCGTTTTCCACAACCGTCTCCGGATCGGGATGAAGCTCGACTGCGACCCGACGGTCATCTACGGGCTCAAGCTCGAGGATAAATATTCCGGTCGTCTCCTGAGCCGCGACCTCAAGTTCCCCTCCCCGTATAACACGTACATCCATGCCGGCCTGCCGCCGGGACCCATTTGCAATCCGGGAAAGCCATCCTTGGAAGCAGCGCTCTATCCCGCGCCCGAAAATTATCTCTATTTCGTCGCCCGGGGCGACGGCAGCCATAGCTTCAGTCGCACGCTCGGGGAGCACCTCCGGGCGGTCGAAAAATATCGTTTGAAAAAAAATTGAAATCTGATATATTGATTCGTTCTTTGAGCCGAAACGCTCGCGTGAGGGTCAAAGGAAGGCTGTAAAAAACCTTTACAGATCCCACGGGGTTTTCTCGAAGGACGGAGGATTCCAGCCAGAGTGGTTGGCATGAGAATTGCTCTAAAAGAATATGGAATGGACAATGGCGTTTTTTAAGGAGGAAAAATGAAAGCCTCAAGAATCGTTGTTCTCGGCCTCATCCTTATTTTCTCTCTGAGTTTGTTCAACGTCTTCGCCCAGGCGACGTCCGGGCAAAAACAAGAGCCCAAGAAGCAGGAAGCGAAGCCGCCGCAAAAATCCCTCATCCCCAAAGAGATCAAGGCGATCATCCAGGAAGGCCTGGCGCCCCGGCAGGGGCGTCAGGACATCCCCTTCACGATCTTCAAATATATGGCTTTCCCAGCCAAGGATGGGATGTATACGGTCATCTTCTTCAAGGCCAAGAACGCGGACTTCGGCTACGCGGCCCCGGTTCCCGCCGCGCCTCAAGGTAAGCAAGCCCAGCCCGCCGCTCCGCCCGCCGGGACGCTCGAGGCCCGCTTTGCGCTGGTTCTCGAGTTCTTCCAGGCCGACGAAGCCGGAGCCCTGAAGGCAACCGGCGAAAGGAGCATTCCCGTGACCCTTCAGGCGGACAGCGCCGGCTATGATCCCGCCAAGGAAGAGTGGTACGCTCTGACTGTCGGACTGCCCTATGGGAAATATACGATCGCCATGCTCCTCGCGCCCATCGATCCGAAGAAGGGGACCGCCGACATTAAAAGAGTCGGTGTCGGCTATTACGACATCACCCTCCCGGGGGTCGAGACCTACCAGAGCGCCATCGACACGACTCCCGTCTTCTACGCCAAGGACATTCAGCAGATGAATTCGTACGAGGCCAAGCCGACCGTCCACCGGGGTCTCTTCACCTATTCCGTTCTCCAGATCGTTCCCAATATCGACAACGTCGTCACGGCCGAGGACAAGTCCCAGATCGAGGTCTTCTGCATCGTCCTCGGGGCCAAGGCCAAGGTGGAATCTTCCACTCAGCCGGCCTCCCAGCCCCAGCAGCAGACATACGACCTCGAGGTCAATTACGAGATCCAGAAAGGGGACGGCGCGGCGGTCATCAAGTGGCAGACCCAGACCTACGCCAGTCCGCTCATCGACCAGCCCCTGCCCCTGAAGCAGACCAAGGTGACGACCGACCAGGCCACGGGGAAACAGTCGACCTCACAGTCGGACCTGGCTTCCGGCAAGTATCAGCTGGTCGTCAAGGTCAAGGACAAGGTTTCCGGGTTCACCGTCGAAAAGAAAGTCCCGTTGGAAGTCAAATAAGAACGGGGACAACGGCCCGGGGGGCCCTCGCCGCGGGGCATGGCCTCAAGGGCCGCCCTTGATCTCGAAGATCTTCCGGACCTTCCCTTTGGACCCTTCCTTGCCCTTGATGATCACGTCGACGAAGTTCTTTCCGGGCTTCAGGGGGTAGGTGAACCTGAACGTGACATCCCCCGATTTTTCGTAGACTTGGTCCCTCGTGACAAAAGACTTGCTCTCCGTGGAGATGTCCCTTTTCGCGCCTTCGTTCTCATAGATGTAGAACTTGAAATCAAGGTCCACCTGGAGCTTGCCCTCGGCGTTCTCCTTGAGCAAGAGGAACTTGGCCGGGATGAGGACGACGAGCTCCTTCTTCGGCGGATCATACCTCAGCTTGAAGTCGACGGACCTTTTCTTGAAGACCGAATCCGGCCCGACCCATTGCCCGAGCTTGAAGAGATCCATGGCCCCGAAGAGATCCCCGGAATAGTTGCGGATCTTGTACTGACCGTTGTTCCGCTCGTCGACGAACTCGACGCCGAAATCGTCGCTGTAATAGATCCACTGGATGATGGATCCCCGGACCGTCGAGTCCCCGTGGTTAAAGAATTCCTCGACCTTCTCGGGAGGGCCCATGAAGATAAAGATCCGGCCCCGGTCCGTGTTCATGCCCAGCCCCCCTTCGCGGAAATGCTTGTTGGCATAGGCGACCCGGCTCTCGTACTCCCTCTTGAAGACGTTGGTCCCGGAATCCGGGTCGGGGTCCCGCTTGTCCCAGAAGTCCTTGATGAACTCCTTCCGGGCGTCGGCGTCCGGCAGGAGCTTGAAGATCTTGCTCTCTTCGGCCGTCATGATGATCCGAGCCATCTGATAGAACTTCTCGCTCTCCGCGTCCATCTTGGCCCCGGCCGGCCCCCGGCCGCCGCCTCGGGCCGCGGAGCTCAGGGCCGCCATCATCCACAGGATAAGAAGCGCCCTTTTCGCGTTCATGACAGCCTCCCCGCCGGCGCGTTCCCGGCCCTATTTTTTTAAATATTGAAGGAGCTGCTTGGCCACAGGGGCCTTCTCGTGGTCGGGGGCCAGCTGGAGGAACTTTTCCAGGTTGGCGATGGCTTCCGGGACCCTGTTCTGGCCGATCATGAGCGTTCCGATCTGGTAGTAGGCATCGGCGTAGTCCGGCTTGAGCTCGACAGTCTTCTGGAACTGGGCCAGGGCGGCTTCGGGCTCTCCCGTAGTGCTCAGGCAGAGGCCCAGGTTATAGCGGGCATCGGCGTTGTCGGGACTGAGGCTGACGGCCTTTTCGTAATAGGGCTTGGCATCGGCGAGGGTTCCCGCCCGGGCCAGGGCTTCCCCGATCTCCTTGTTGGCACTGGGGCTCGCCGGATTGAGCTCAGCCGCCTTTTTGAAAGCGGCCAGGGAATCTTCGAGCTTGTTCAGCTTCTTCCTGGACAGGCCGAGGTTGAGGTAGTACTGCCAACTCCCCGGGTCGAGCTTGATGGCCTCCTCATAGACGGCGGCCGCGTCGGCAAAATTCCCGCCGGCGTAGAGCTTGTTTCCTTTGAGGAACAGCCGGTCGGCCTCCGACAGGGTTTTCTGGGCCGCGACGTCCGCAGGCTTCAGACGGGCTTCGAACGGCGTCGTCTCGTCGATGCTCACGCGGACTTCGTTCGAGCTCGGGGCGAAGCCTTCTTTCTTGAGGTTGATCAAGTAATTGCCGGGGGTCAGCCCGACCTGGATGAACTTGCCGTTCTTGTCGGTCGTGAGCTCGTAATGGACGCTCACCGTCCGCTGGGAGACGATGCTGACGGCGACTTTTTCCAGGGGATTTCCGGCGGAGTCCAGGACGCTGCCCTGGATGCGACCCTGCGTCTGGGCCCAGGCCGCCGAAAGGGTCAGGGCCAGGAGGACGGCAACGAATCCGCTTTTTCTGATCATGGAGACTCTCCTATCTCTGTCCCAGGCTTTTTTTCGCCCTCTCCGCGAGCTCCCTGATCGAAGGCTGGTCCGGGACAAGTGACAGCGATTTTTGGAGGAGGGGCAGGGCCTTTTCCGGATGGCCGAGGTTCAGATGGCATTCGGCCGCCAGGTTCAGGACGCTGACCTCCGTGGCCTCGGCCTGGAGCTTTTCGAGATAGACCAGGGAGGAGTTCCAATCCTTCAAACCCGCGTAGTCGAGAGCGATGACCTTGGCTGCCTCCCGGTCCGGGGCGCGTTCATAGAAGGGGAGAGATTGCTTGAGGGAGTCTTCGAACCGGCCGAGCCCGTAAAGGGTCTTGGCCAGAAGAAGGCGGGCGGCCGGGTCGTCCCGGGCCTGCAACGCCCGCTCCAAAATGCCCCGGGCGCGCTCGTAATCTCCGGCCAGAAAATACTGGGAACCTATCGTCCTCAGGTGTTCGAGGCCGGGGAACGGGGCCCGGAGCCTGGAGTAGACCCAGGGCAAGACGGGGAATGGCTGGGCAAGGACGATGAAATTCTCTTTTTCGGAAAGAACTTTCTGCCCGGACGGCGCCAGGGCCGAAACCTCGGCCGTGTAGTATCCGGGTTTGACGTCGGCCAGGGAAAATGTCCCCGTCACGGACAGAGTCGCGGGGTCGTTTCCGGCGCCGGAGACATCGGAAAGCTGAAGGTGGCTCAGGCTCCTGCCGGTTTCGAGGGCGAAGACTTCCAGGACAAATGTGGGCGGCCCGGAGAGCTTCAGCCGGTCGAGATTCCAGGCCTGGAAGAAAATACCCATTTTCTCGGCCGGAAGGAACTCGTTCCGGGCGCCGACGAGATACTGGAACCCGTCGAACGCGAAGGCCTTGAGGCTGGCTTTCTGGGCGTCGGCGACGGCGTCCCGGCCGTGGGTGAGGAGCGGAACGCTGAGCCCGGCCTTCCCTTCCCCGGGGACCGAGATCATGGTTTCGAAGGACGAGAAATCCTTGGCGGTTTTGTTTTTCAGGAGAAAGAGGGCCTTGTGCTCGCCGGGGATGACGGGTAGGAGGTCCTGGAAAGCAAAGCGCTGGCGTTCGTGGGTCTTGTACTGTTCGGCCGTCAGCTTCAGCGGGATCTCCTCGGTCCTCTCGAAGACCGGGAGCCCCTGGCCGTTCTCGAGCCGCAGGACGAGCTCGAAGCTGGCGTAGATCGAGCTTCCCTGGGTCGCGAAATTCATTTTCTCCGGCTCGATGGTCCAGGCAAGGAAAGGCTGCCCGGCCGCCTTGAGGACCTTCACCTGGAAGGCGCTCGCAAGGTAGCGATCGGAATATTCTGTTTCGACGAGATCCTTGTAGGAAAGATAGGAGCGGGCGTAGCCGTCGGAATACTTCTTTTCCGGGAACTGTTTGATGGCAGCGATGATGTTGTCCGAGGAGAAGCTGCCCATCCCTCCGGGCCTGTCCCCCGGGAGGTAGCTCTGGGCGGCTGAGGCCAGCTCGGAGTTGACCTTCTTGACGACCTGGAGGGCGGTCGAGCGCTGGGAGGTGTCGATCGACATCTGGGGGATGGTGAGCTTCTCCGGACCCTCGATCCCCGGATAATAAAGCCGGTAATCCCCGATGCCCTCGGGCTGGTAGAAGATGAGGTAGAAATAGGCAGGCAGGCCGAACTCCTCCTCGCCCTTGTAGAACCAGAGCTCGCACGGCCAGATCTCGGAGTTGGTCGTGAAATAGCGGCGCTCGAGAGGCGGCCCGAGCAGAAGATAGTAAAAGCCGCGTTCCGTCTGACTGCCCCGCTTCGGGGAATAGTGGCCGAAGTACTGGTCGGCGAACCGGACTCGTTCCATGTACTCCTTCTTGAACTCGTTTTCCGAGGTGTCCGGGGTCGGGTCGCGGACCCGCCAGAAAAACACGACAAATTTGGCCCGCTCGGCGGCGGTCCGGAGCTTGAGGAAGACATCCTTCTCGGTCTTGGTGATGATTGGCGCAACGTCCTCGAGCCAGAGCCGCTCTTCGGGCGTCAGCTTCTCCTGGGCGGAGAGTGCGGCCGAGGCGAGGGCGACGGCCAAAACCAGCAACGGAGCATATTTCTTCATGCGCATGGGGTCTCTTTCACTAAGATATCATACGCCCTACGGGTATTCAAATTCGGACCGGGCGGAAAGGGCGCTCCGGCGTGAATGAGCGTCCGACGTTCAGCCCTGCCGCGCCCTTCTCATCTCTATAATAATCGCTTGAATTGCGACCCTCGCTTGAATAGATTAATGACAGAGGGAGAGAATCATGACCAAGAAATGCTTTCTGATCCTGGCCACCATCTTGATTCTCGGGACCACGCTCTTCCCCCAGTCCCGGGAGACAGGCGCCATCCGAGGCGTCGTCACGGACGAGCAGGGGACGCTCCTGCCCGGCGTCAACATGACGCTTTCGGGCGGAAACCTCATGGGGGTGCGCACCTTCGTCACCGACTCCAGCGGAGAGTTCAGGTTCCCGGCCCTGCCTCCCGGCGTCTACCAGGTCAAGGCCGAGCTCCAGGGCTTTGGGACGGTTGTCCAAGAGAAGATACGATTGACGACGACGACCACGCTGGCCGTTGAGATCAAGCTGAAGGCGTCGACCATCGCCGAGCAGGTTACGGTCATCGCCCAGTCTCCGACCGTCGACGTCAAATCGACGGAGACGGCCTCCGTGACCCTCACCAACGAGGTCCTGCGCAACATCCCCTATTCCCAGTTCACGGCCGACATCGTCAACATGGCTCCGGGAGTCAACAATAACGTCGCCTACGGCGGTTCGTCGGACACCGGCATCGCTTATTCGATGGACGGGGTCAACGTCGCCGACCCGGAAGCCGGCTCCGCCTGGGTCTTTCTCGATCACAACATCATCGAGGAAGCCAAGGTCATGGGCATCGGTCTGCCGGCCGAATACGGCAACTTCACGGGCGTCATCTTCAACCTCGTGACCAAGTCCGGCGGCAACCAGTTCGCGGGTCACGTCGAATTCGATTTCCAAGGCAAGAAGGGCGACTGGCCGAAGGGGCTCTGGCAGACCAATAATAACCAGGCCTACACGACGGATTTCCCCGATCTGACGTCTCCTCTCTCGAAACTCCTCGACATGAACGCCCACCTGGGCGGACCTATCATCCGGGACAAGCTCTGGTTCTATGCAGGAATCCAATACTACCACTCACAGGACTACCCCACGGGCTTCCCCGAGGCGGTGGCCTACAAGCAGCCCCGGGGCTTCCTCAAGCTGACGGCCCAGCTGACCCGGACCCTGAACGCCAGCGCTTCGATCGAGATCGATAACTACAAAGGCGTCAACCGCGACGGCGGGGCCACGGTATCGCCCGAGGCGACGGTGACCCAGGATTCGCCCGAGATCGTCGCCAACTTCAATTTGACCAAAATTCTCAGCCCCAAGACGTTCTTTGACATCAAGGGTGCTTACTTCTCCGGCTATTACTACCTCGACCCGGCGGTCGGCCGGACGCCCTACATGCATTTCGATTACGCCGACAACATGCAGAGAGACAGCTCCGGATATTTTTTCTACGCCGACCGGAGCCGGTTCCAGGCCAACGCCAGCCTGACCCACTACGTCGAGAACTTCATCAAGGGCAGCCATGACTTCAAGTTCGGCGTCGAGGTCGAGCGCTCGGACGTCCGCGACCGCTACGGCTACACTGGAGTGGGCGGGGCCCTGGGCGACCACGTCAAGTATTTTAACTACTCCGGCCAGCCGTACCTGGCGTACCAGTTCGAAGGCTACGACACGGACACGCACTATACGAGGGTCGAGGGCTTCCTTCAGGATTCCTGGCAGATCACGAAGCGCCTGAACCTGAGCGCCGGCGCCCGCCTCAGCCATTTCTGGGGCCAGGTCAAGAACGTGAGCGGCAACCTCTACAACGCCGGCCGGATCGTCCCCCGGCTGGGCTTTACCTTCGACCTCTTCGGCGACAAGAAGACCGTCCTCAAGGGGCACTTCGGCCAGTTCACGGAAGCCATGCTGTCCCAGTTTCTCGACAGGATGAACCCGGCCTCCGCCTATCATGACTATGTCGGATATATCTATGGAGAAGGCGGATGGAGCGAATTCGAGAGAATCTCCCACGAGGACCTCTACCACATGGACCCGAACATCAAGCATCCGTACATGCAGCAATTCACGCTCGGCCTCGAGCGGGAGCTCTTCAAGGACTCGTCACTCAGTGTGACCTATATCAACCGGCAATGGAAGAGCCTCGTCGGGGCGATCGACCGGGCGGCGGACTACAACCTCATCGACTACACAGTCCCCTATGCCTGGAACTCCTCGACGAAACAATGGGAAGCGGGCTCGACGGTCTATCCAATCTATGAACGGACCCCTGACACGACGAGCTCGTTCGATTACCTGATCACCAATTACTCCACGGCCGACAGTCCCTGGGTCCTCGACAATCCTGTCCGCAAGTACCAAGGAGTGGAGTTCCTCTTCAACAAACGTTTCTCGAACCGCTGGCAGCTTCTGGCCTCCTACGTCCTTTCGCGGGCGACGGGGACCCTCGACAACGTCATGGCCAGCGATCTCGGGAGGGCGACCGGCATCAACATCTCGGACCCCAACACCTGGATCAACGCCCGGGGCCATCTGACCAACGACCCGACCCACATGATCAAGGTCCAGGGCACCTACCTTATTCCCTGGGCCGAGGTCAACTTCAACGTCTACTTCCGGGCCATCACCGGCGACGCCTGGACGACCCGCTACCAGACGGACTTCCTGAACCAGGGCCGGGTCACCTTCTTCCTCGAGCCGCGCGGGACGAGCCACTATCCGATGCACAAGCTCCTGGACCTTCGGCTCGAAAAGATCGTCACCCTGGCCAGGAGGTACCGGCTCGGACTCATCGTCGACGTTTTCAACGTCTTCAATGCCCGGATGATCAACTCGTGGGGCACCCGCCTCGGCTACGACTGGAACCTGGGAGATTGGCCGTCGACGAGCGGCCACGAGCTCTACGACATCGTTCTTCCGCGACAGGCCAGGGTCGGGATCCGGGTCATTTTCTGATCCCGGCTCGGAACGCGTCCCAACGGCGGCGGGCCCTCCCGCCGCCTTTTTTTATCCAAAAATATGCATCGGATCTGCTTCGGATCCAATTTTTTATGCGTGCCGGGCGCCGACTAGAAGCCGATCTTGCTGATCGTTAATAAGTTACGGGACGACGATGCTGTTGGCACCGATTTTGCTGCGATGAAGGCGGACCGGGAAGTGTCCGATTCTGGGAAAAAGGCCAGGGCGAAGAATTCAAATTTCTTGACACGGACGCTTTCTTTTTATGATAATGTGGTCGAAATTATGAGGATCCTGAAAGCCAGAGACCTTCACCGGCTGACCTCGCGCCTAGCCTACGTTCTCAACCCCGGACTCTAACGGCCCTGAATCCCGGCATGAAAACCAGGGGGTTTCCTGTTATATCCTTAATTCAGAGGAGGTGACGCACGAGAAACGATCCGATCGAACAGGCACTCGTCATAACGTTTGGAAATCTGGAATGGAGGGAAATATGAAAAAACCTACCCTCTTCGTACTAGCACTCCTCCTCCTCACCGCGTTCACGTTCTCCCAGTCCCGCGAGACCGGGGCCATCACGGGCAGGGTGGCCGACGAGCAGGGAACCTCCCTGCCCGGCGTCAACCTGACACTGAGCAGCCAGAAACTGATGGGCATCCGGACGACCGTCAGCGACTCGAACGGGGATTTTCGCTTCCCGGCTCTTCCGCCCGGCGTTTACAGCTTGAAGGCCGAGCTCCAGGGCTTCGGGACGGTCGTCCAGGAGAATATCCGCTTGACGACCACGGTTACCCTGAGCCTGAGCCTCACCCTGAAGCCCTCGACCGTCGAGGAAAAGGTCACGGTCATCGCTAAATCGCCGACGGTCGACATCAAGTCCACAGAGACGGCCTCGGTCACCCTCGGCGAAGAAGTCCTGTCGAATATTCCGAACAGCCACTTCACGGCCGACATCGTGAACCAGGCGCCGGGCGTTACCGACCGCGTCGCCTACGGCTCCGCCGTCAGCCGCGGCGTGTCCTGGCAGATGGACGGCGTGGGCGTCGGCGACCCGGAGGGCGGCACGGCCTGGGTCTTCCTCAACTACAACATCATCGAGGAAGCCAAGGTCATGGGCGTGGCCCTGCCGGCCGAATACGGGAATTTCACCGGCGTCATTTTTAACCTGGTCACGAAGCAAGGGGGAAACCAGTTCTCCGGGACTTTCGAGGTCGACGCCCAGGGCCACGAGGCCCGGGAAGGCCTCAAAGGCACCTTCCCCGGCGGCTCCCTCTGGGGCACGGAAAATAACAGTGCCTATCGCGCCGATTGGCCGGACATCACCTCTCCCCTGTCGGCCCAGCTTGACGCCAACGCCCAGCTCGGCGGTCCGATCATCAAAGACAAGCTCTGGTTCTTCGGCGGGGCCCAGTGGTACCGGACCCAGAACTTCGCCACGGGCTTCCCATTTGCCCAGGACTATAAGCAGCCCCGACTCTTCTTTAAGCTGAACAACCAGACTACGCCGACCCTGAACATCGGGGCGTCCTTCGAATGGGACAACTACAACGGCACCTACCGCGGGGCAAGCGCCACGGTCTCTCCGGAGGCGACCGTCAACCAGATCGATCCCAATGTCATCGGGAACTTTACCCTGACGAAGATCTTCAGTCCCAAGACGTTCTTCGACATCAAGGCCGCCTTCTTCAGCGGTTACTACAACCTCGAGCCGCGGACGGGCCGGGACATCGCCGGGCACTATCTGGACAATACCAACCCCGACCTCCCGCCTGGAGATCCCAACGGCATCGGGCACATGCGGCACTTCAACTCGGGCTACTTCGGGGAAAACGACCGGAGCCGGTATCAGCTCAACGCCAGCCTGACCCACTACGCCGAAGACTTCATCAAAGGCAGCCACGATTTCAAGTTCGGCGTCGAGCTCGAGCGATCCATCTCCCGGACCCATTACGGCTACACCGGTCCGGGGGCCTTTTATTATGAAGACTATTGGGGTCCGGCCTACTATTTCCCCGGATATAAGCCCGGCTATTATTACACGGGGAACTACCTCCGCACGCAGTACGTCGGCTACAATTACAAAGCCCGGCTCACCCGCCTCGAAGGGTTCGCCCAGGATGCCTGGCAGATCACCAAGCGCTTGAACCTCAGCCTGGGCTTGCGCTTCAGCCAGAACTGGGGGTCGCTCGCGGGGACGCCCAGCATACAATACAAGGCGTCTCGCCTCGCCCCGCGGCTGGGCCTGACGTTCGACCTCTTCGGCGACAAAACGACGGTCCTCAAGGCCCACTACGGGCAATACACCGACGGGATGTACGCCGCCATCTTTGACCTCGCCGACTCGAGTTATTCGGATAAGGTCTACGAGAAATGGAACCCGCTGACGCAGGCCTGGTATGAAACCAGCCGGGCCGTCCACGGGACCTATGTCATAGACCCCGGCATCCGGCACCCTTACATGATCCAGTTCACGGCCGGTATCGAACGCGAGCTCTTCAAGGACGCGTCGTTCTCCGTGACCTACATCAACCGGAGCTTCAAGAACTTCATCGCCGCCATCAACGAGAATGCCGTGTACACGCCCCGCACGGTCAATGTCCCTGATCCCATCGGCAAGTCGTACACTGTTTTCGACAACACAGGAGGGGCCGACACACCCGCCTGGCACATCACGAACGTCGATAATTTCGCACCGTTCTTCGATCCCTTGCTGAGCCCCGGGGGCTTCGCGGTCAACCCCTACCGGAAATACTGGGGCCTCGAGTTCCTGTTCAACAAACGCTTCTCCAACCGCTGGCAGCTCCTTGCTTCCTACGTCTACTCCGTGACCAAGGGCACCATGGACAACAACTCGGCCTACGAGGACATCGGCTTCGGCCGGGGGACCTACGATCCGAATTTCTGGATCAACGCCGACGGGCATGTCACGGTCGACCTGCCTCACCAGATCAAGGTCCAGGGGACCTACGCCATACCATACGTGGGCGTCAACTTCAGCCTCTATTACCAGGGCATCTCCGGCTACACCTGGACGACACGGTATCGGACGCAGTCCTTCAGCCAGGGGCGGATCACCTTCTTTGCCGAGCCGCGCGGCACGGGGCGCTACCCGTTCTGGAACAACGTGGACGTCCGGCTGGAAAAAACGTTCAACCTGGCGCAGAGATACAAACTCGGGCTGATCTTCGACATTTTCAACCTCTTCAACGCCAATACGATCACCAGCTGGGGCACGCGCCTCACGAGGTCCACCGGCTATGACTATTTCCCCATGGACCCGACGTATTCCGTCTCGACGGACCATCACGACCTCTTGGGTCTGACCTTGCCCAGGCGGGCCAGGCTCGGCATCCGGTTCACGTTCTAGCTCTTTCCCTGCAGACGCTCGAAGGGGCGGCGGGCCGGCCCGCCGCCCTTTTTTTTCCTCAAAAGGCGCTCAAAATCAACTTGACGGGGCCCTCCGGACGGCTGCCCGGGCGGATCGCTGCGACAGGAAATCCAGACGGATTTATGCTAGAATTCGTTCTTCATCATGAATGCCAAGAAGCGGCTGATCTCCGGCGCGGTTGTCCTGGCCGTGCTCCTGCTCTGCGCGACGGCCTATCTTTTCCTATGGCCGGGGAGGCCGGATTTCGCCCGCCTCCGAGGCCGGAAAGACTTCAACGTCATCCTGATCACTCTCGACACGACCCGCGCCGACCGCCTCGGCTGCTATGGCTTCAAGAACATCGAAACCCCGACGATCGACATGTTCGCGGGGAAGGGGATCCGGTTCGAAGATTGTATTTCCACGACGCCATTGACCCTGCCCGCCCATACGTCGATCATGACGGGGACGCTGCCGCCCTTTCACGGCGTCCGGGACAACGGCGGGTTCCTCGTCCCGGCCGGGATCAAGACCCTGGCCAAAATCTTCAAGGGCAAGGGCTATGCCACGAGCGCGTTTGTCGCCGCCTATGTCCTCGATTCCCACTGGGGGCTCAATAAGGGCTTCGATTTCTATTATGACCGGTTCGACTTGAGCAAGTTCGAGAAGATATCCCTCGGCGACGTTCAACGCCCTGGAAACGAGGTCATCGATAAGGTCTTGCCCTGGCTCGAGCAGAACAAAGGCCGGAAATTCTTCACCTGGGTCCATCTGTATGACCCCCATACGCCTTACGATCCCCCCGCACCCTACGACAAGCTCTACGCCGAACACCCTTATCTCGGCGAGATCGCCTTCGCCGATTCCCAGATCGGGCGGCTCTGGCATTACCTCGAGGCCCAGGGCCTTACGGATAACTTGTTCCTCGTGTTTGCCGCCGACCACGGCGAAAGCCTGGGCGAGCACCAGGAAGCCTCCCACGGCTTTTTCGTTTACCAGGCCGCCGTCCATGTGCCCCTGATCTTCGTCACGCCCTTCACGAAGATTCAGGGCGTCGTTTCGCCGGGAGTCGTCTCGATCGCCGACATCATGCCCACGGTCTGCGAGATGACCGGCACGCCCATCCCTCCCCAGGTCCAGGGGAAGAGCCTGGTGTCCGCGTTCTTCAACCCGAAACGCACGCCGGAAAGCTACGCTTATTCCGAGACGTTCTATCCGCGGTTCCACTACGGCTGGTCCGAACTCGAGGCCATCCAGGACGCCCGGTACAAGCTCATCCTGTCGCCCGTGCCGGAACTCTATGACCTGGTCAAGGATCCCCAGGAAGAAAAGAACCTCGTCTACCTGGAAAAGAAGGTGTTCGAGGACATGAGCGCCGCGGCCCAAAAGTTCATCGCCAAGTCGAGCCAAAACGCCTACGAATTCGACGTGCGGAAGATCGACGAAGACACCCGCGAGAAGCTGGCCGCCCTGGGCTACATCGGCTCCTTCACCGACCCGGCCAAGCTCAAGGGCCAGAAACTCGGAAACCCCAGGGAGAAAATCGGCATCTTCAACGAGCTCAACCGGGCCCGCGAGATCGGCATGTCCGACCAGGCCGAGGAGGCGATCAAGATCGTCAAGGGGATTATCGCGACCGACCCTGAGGTGACCGACGCCTATTTCACGCTCGGCAACATCTATTTCAAGGAGCGGCGGTTCAAGGAGGCCATCGCCCCGTTCCTTGCGGCCTTCGAAAAAAAGCCCGACGATGCGTTCACGGTCATCAACGTCGCCAATTCCTACATCGCGATGAGGAAGTTCGACGAGGCCGAGGCCTTCGTCCTGGATTATTTCAAGAAAGGGTTCTCCGACGCCCAGCTCTATTACCTCCTCGGCAACATGAACTTCGTCCAGAAGAAATACGACAAGGCCATTCCCTATTTCGAGAAGTGCCTGTCCCTCAATGACCAATCCGTCTCCTCGCATAACGCCCTGGCCGCCATTGACATCGACCAAGGCAACCTGGCCGGAGCCGACGAGCACATCCAGGCGGCGCTGAAGATCAATCCCGAGCAGACCAACGTCCACTATAATCTGGCCCAGCTCCTCGAAAAGCAGGGCAAGATGCGCGAAGCCGCCGACGCTTACCTTCAAGAGATCCAGATTTCCCCGAGCCACCTCAAGGCCCTGTTCAACCTCTCGAGACTCTACCGGCTGGCGGGGGATGAGGAGAAGGAACTCGAATATCTGAAGAAAGCCGTCGAAGCCAACCCTCGATTCCCCATGAGCTACTTATATATCGCCAGGATTTATCTCAACCGCGGGGCGAATTATCAAGAAGCCATCACCATGGCCAGGAAGGGTGTTGATCTCGGGCCCGACAAAAGCGACCTGGCGCTCGGCTACTTTCTGCTGGCCGATCTTTATAACCGCGTCGGGGACGACGCCCGGTCGCGGGAATTCGCCCAAAAAGGCCAGGCCCTCGCCTCGGCGCTTAAGGGGAAGAATTAGGCTGGCGCGCCGTCCGTCAGTCCTTGAATTTCCGCTGGATCTCGGCCCGGCCCCCGTCAAGGGTGTTCATCCGGCCCGTCCTCCTCTTCTTTCAAGGGAAGGGCAGAGCCGGCAGGGGAAATCGGGCCTGTTTTATGGTAGAATTTTGACTTCCAGATGAAATCCCATAAATTCCTGTTCTTGGCCGCGGCCGGGATCGTCATCGCCGGAGCCGCCGCGGCCTACTTTTTGTTTTTCCCCAGGGGGGCGGACTTCGCCTCGCTCAGGAAGGGCCGGGATCTCAACGTTATCCTCATCACCCTGGACACGGCCCGTGCCGACGGACTGGCCTGCTACGGATGCAAGGACGTCCAGACGCCGACGATCGACGGGTTTGCCGCCCGGGGCGTCAGGTTCGAGAGGTGCTACGCCCAGACACCGCTGACGCTTCCCTCCCACACGACTCTCATGACCGGAACCCTGCCCCTTTTTCACGGGGTCAGGGACAACGGCGGGTTCCTCGTTCCGCAGAAGCTGGTCACGATGGCCGAGCTTTTCAAGGATAAGGGCTATGAAACCGGGGCCTTCATCGCGGCCTACGTCCTGGATTCCAAGTGGGGCCTGAACCAGGGATTCGACACCTACTTTGACAAGTTCGACCTGAACAAGTTCCAGAGGGTTTCGTTGGAGACGGTCCAGAGGCCGGCCAACGAGGTCATGGACGAGGCCCTACCCTGGCTGGAGAAAAAGAAGGACAAGAAGTTCTTCGCCTGGATCCATCTCTACGACCCGCATTCCCCTTATGAGCCCCCGCCGCCTTACGACAAGCAGTACGCCGCCCATCCTTATCTCGGGGAGATCGCCTTCGCCGACTCTCAGCTCCACCGGCTCTGGCAGTTTCTCGAAACGAACAACCTCCTCGGGAATTCCCTCATCGTTTTCGCCGGCGACCACGGCGAGAGCCTCGGCGAGCACGAGGAGAAAACTCACGGCTTCTTCGTCTATCAGGCGGACATCCATGTCCCGCTCATTATCGTCACGCCTTTCCCGAAGCTCCAGGGGATCGTCTCTCCCGAGGTCGGGGGCCTGGTCGACGTCCTGCCGACGGTCTGCGAAATGGCCGGGCTTCCCATCCCGGGCGAGGTCCAGGGAAAAAGCCTGGTACCGGCCTTCTATGGCCGCCGCCGCACAGGGCCCTCCCTGGTCTACAGCGAAACCTACTACCCCCGGTTCCACTTCGGCTGGTCGGACCTCAAAAGCGTCCAGAACGCACGTTATAAGCTGATCCTGGCCCCGGTGCCCGAGCTTTATGACATCGCCACCGACCCCCGCGAAGAAAAAAACCTCGTCAATCTCCAAAAAAAGGTCTATGAGGACTTGAACGCCGAGGCCGAGGCCTTCATCCAGAAGTCGAGCCGGAACGCCTACGAGATGGATACTTCAAGGGTCGACCAGGAGACTCGGGAGAAGCTGTCCGCTCTCGGCTACGTCGGTTCGTTCACGGACCCGGCCAAGCTCAGGGGAAAGACACTGGCCAACCCCAAAGAGAAGATCGCCGTTTTCAACGAGCTCTCCCGGGCCCGGGAAATTGGCATAAACGGGAAACCCGACGAGGCGATCAAGGTCATCCAGGGGATCATCGCCACCGACCCGGACATCACCGACGCCTACTTCTCGATCGGGAGCCTCTACGTCCAGGAGCGGAAATACGGGGAGGCCATCGATTATTTCAAGCAGGTCCTGGACCGGAAGCCGGACGAGACCTTCGCGGCCCTCAATATCACGCGTTCCTACGAGAGGATGGGAAAGCTCGAGGAGGCGGAACATTTCGCCCTGGATTATCTGCAGAAGGGCTTCGAGGAGCCCCAGCTTTATTTCATGCTCGGGAACATGAATTTTCTCCAGAAAAAGTACGACCAGGCCATCCCCTATTACGAAAAGTGCCTCTCGCTCAACACCGAATCCGCCGGCTCGTGCGACACCCTCGCCGCGATCTACATCGTCAAGGGCGACCTGACCCGGGCCGAGGAGTATCTCCGGAAAGCGCTCGAGCTCGATCCCCGGCTCGCAAACGTCCATTACAGGATCGGTTGGATCGCCGAAAAGCAGGGCCGGCTCCAGGAGGCGGAAGCCGAATACGTGAATGAACTCCAAATCTCTCCCCAGCACTTCAAGGCCCTATACAACCTGGCCCGGGTTTACCAGACGACCGGAAACATCGAAAAGGAGCTGGAGACCCTGAAGAGGTGCCTGGAGGCCGACCCGAAATTCTCCCTGACCTACTTCTACCTCGCCCGGCTCTACCTCATCCGGGGCGAACGCACCCAGGAGGCCATCGACTTCGTCAAGAAGGGCATCGACCTCAACCCCGAGGCATCCGAGTTGCCCCTCGGCTACTTCCTTCTGGCCGACCTCTACAAGCGCGTCGGAGACAACGTCCGGTCACGGGAATGCGCGGAGAAGGGCCAGGCCCTGGCCGCGGCGCTCAAAAAGGGCAAGTAATTCCCGCCCCGCGGCGCCGCGGAGCGCCTCCCGCTGCTCTTTTTCGCCGCTTGTCAAGAAAAAAAATTTCCGCGAACGGATCATCAAAAAAATCAGGCCGAAAGCGCTTGCATTCGCCGCCGGCTCGTTCTAAACTGAAAATCCCGGTCATGAGATTCACCGCTGACCTGCATATACACTCAAAATTTTCGAGGGCCACGTCGCGCGACATGGTCCTCGACACCCTCGCGTATTGGGCTAAGGCCAAGGGTATCCGGCTCCTCGCCACCGGCGACTTCACCCACCCGGAATGGCTCTTCCTGATGAAGGCCAAGCTCAAGCCCTCGGGGAACGGCTTCTTCGAGTTCAAGAACGGCGTGCAGGCGCCCGAGGACCCGTATCTCAAGGGCCTCTCCTTCTCGCCCAAAGACGTCTCCTTCATCCTCTCGACGGAGCTGAGCTTCATCTACTCGAAGGCGGGCAAGGTCCGGAAGATCCACGTCATGCTCCTCGCCCCGGACTTCGAATCGGTCGAGCGGATCAACGGCCGGCTGTCCGCGATCGGCAACCTGAGGTCTGACGGCCGGCCCATCCTCGGCCTCGACGTCCGGCTCTTCAGCCGGATGGTCGCCGAAACCTGCCCGCGATGCGTCATCATCCCCTCCCACATCTGGACGCCCTGGTTCTCCCTCTTCGGCGCCAACTCGGGCTTCGACTCGATCGAAGAGTGCTTCGAGGAGATGACGCCCACGATCTTCGCCCTGGAGACCGGGTTGTCCTCCGACCCCCCCATGAACTGGCGGCTGTCCGCCCTCGACCGGTTTGCCCTCGTCTCCAACTCCGACGCCCACTCTCCGAGCAAGATCGGGCGGGAAGCCAACGTCTTCGACACGGAATTCAGTTACCGCGGCCTCCTGGATGCGCTCCGCAGCAAGGACCCCGCGAAGTTCCTCCACACCTTGGAATTCTTCCCGGAAGAGGGGAAATACCATTACGACGGCCACCGGAAATGCGGCGTCGTCCTCTCGCCGCGGGAGAGCCTGACGACGAACGACCTCTGTCCGAAGTGCGGCAAGCGCCTGACCATCGGCGTCCTCCACCGCGTCGAGGAGCTCGCCGACCGGGAGAGCGGCGAGGAGCTTCCGGGCCGGATCCCTTTCAAGAGCCTCATCCCTCTCAACGAGGTCATCGCCGAGGCCCTCGGAAAGACGTCCGAATCCCAGGGGGTCTGGGACCTCTACTTCAAGCTTGTCCGCGAGTTCGGGAGCGAGCTCAAGGTCCTCGTCGATGTCCCCGTGTCCGACCTCGCTCGGTCCGGCCCGGAAAGGGTCGCCGCCGCCATCGACCGGATGAGGCAGGGCCGGGTCAAGATCGTCCCGGGACACGACGGCGAGTACGGCGTCATCAGCCTCTTCGGCGAAGAGCAGGCCGAAGAGCAGGCCGCCGGCCAGCTGACCCTATTCTGAGCGTTTCTTCTGAGAGCGCGGACGCAGGGGGGATGTCCCGGAGAAAACATTGAGCGCGACGCGGGCACGGTTCCCCGAGCGCAGCGAGAGGAGAGCGGAGCGATCACAGAGTGGGATTCCTCGCTGGGGAATCCCGCGCTTTTCGGAGGGGCTCCCTCCGAGTCCGCAACCTTAAAAAGAAGAGACGTGAGAGATGGACGAAAAACCGTGATCTGCGCGCAGGACTCCCGCCGGAAGCCGCTCGCCTTTTCTTGACAACCCCTGCCCCGCCCCCTATATTAATAGGGAGCAGAGAGTTTCATGGAAATCGAAATGAAGGTCAAGGGTCTCGTCGTGGACCCGATCTCCAAGATGCCCATCGTCGTCCTGGAGGACCCTCACAATGAGCAGATCCTCCCCATCTGGATCGGCGTCTTCGAGGCCAATGCCATCGCCCTGACCATCGAGAACGTCCCGACGCCCCGCCCCATGACCCACGACCTCCTCAAGAGTTTCCTGGAGAAGCTCGGCATCGCCATCGAAAAGATCGTCGTCAACGACGTCCGCAACAACACGTTCTACGCCCTCATCCACTGCCGCCAGGAAGAGCGGGCCATCATTATCGATTCCCGGCCCTCCGACGCCATCGCCCTGGCCCTCCGCATGAGCTCGCCGATCTTCGTCGAGGACGACGTCGTCCGCAAGGCCCACAACCTGAAGTTCGAGGATAACCTGGACGCGTCGGAAAAGCTCAGGAGATGGCTCGAAGGCCTCGGCCCCGAGGACTTCGGCAAGTACAAGATGTGACAAGGTCCCGAGCCCGAGGGATCAGGTCCTGAGCCTGAAGAGAAGGAAAAGCCCCGCCAGCCCGAAGATGAGGTTCGCCCCCCACGCCGCGAGAAAGGGCGACAGGACACCCGTGTAGCCGAGGCTCCTCGACACGGCAAACGCTCCCCAATAGGCGGCGGCGAGAACGACGCCCAGGCCCATCCCCGCGAGGGCCCCTTTTTTCCCCATGGAAAAGGCGAAGGGGATGGCCAGGACCGTCATGACCAGGCTGACCAGGGGGAAGGCAATTTTGGCCCTCAGGTCCACCGTGAGGCGGGTCGCCTCGAATCCCGTGGCCCGGACTTCCGAAGCGTATTCCCGGAGCTCCTCATACGTCATCTGCTGGGGCTCCTTCCATTCCCGGACGAAGGCGGCCCGTCCTTCAGAGGCCGGGAGCTTCCAGCTTTCCATCACGGCGAACGGGACGGCCGCCGCGCCCGTGAAATCCCTGAGCCAGCCGTTGCGGAGCTCGAAGCCGCCCGCCCCGAGCGAAGCTTTTTCCGCGTAGACCCTCCTGGCGAGGGTCCAGCGCCCCGTGTCGATATCGAAAACCGACAGCCGGATGAAACCCGAGGAGGCGGGTTCGAAATATTCATAGTGGTAGATCCGGTCTTTTTCCCGACCCAAGACCCAGTGCCGGCCGAACGAGCTGTATCTCCGGGCCGGCACCTCGTTGATCCTGTTCCATATCTCTTCGGCCCTGATCCCCGCCGCGGGCGCCAACCGCTCCTGAACCAGGAAGGCCGCCCCGCTCACGGCGGCAGACAGGACGAGAACCGGCACGATGGTCCGGTAGAGGCTGATCCCCGAGGCCTTCATGGCCGTGATCTCATTCGTCCTGACCAGGAGGCCGAGGGCGAGGAGGGTCGTGGTCAGGGCCGCGGCCGGGAGGACGGCGGCCAGGAATTCGGGGATCCTGAACCAGACGTGCTGGAGGAGCAGCCCGATCGGCTTGGCGTGCCGGTGAACGGCATCGAGCCGCTCGAAGAAGGCGACGATGACTGACGCTCCCAGAAGCCCCGTCAGCGCGAACCCCATGATCGCGAGGTACTTGCGGGCGATATAGCGGTCGAGGAGGTTGGGAAACCGGAAGGGCAGCCGTGGCAGGCGCCTCGCTTTCGGCCCCGGGCGGGGACCGGGGAGAGACGCGAGCTTTTTCCGGAGGGCGCCGGACAGGCGGGCCAGGGCGTCCGTGTCCCTCTCGAACCGGACGAACAGGAGCAGGCCGGCCGCGGCCAGGAGGATGTCGGGCCCCCACATGCCGAGGAAGGGGGTGATCTTGCCGTCAATGGCCAGCTTCTCGCCGGCCGTGATCAGGACGTAATAAAGGAGGATAATTGCCATGCTCAGGGACAGCCCGCCCGTCCGGCCGCCGCGTCCAGTCATGAGGCCCAGGGGAAGCCCCAGGAGGACGAAAATAAAGCAAACAAGAGGGAGCGAGAACTTCTTGTGGATCTCGACCCAGTGGGCCCGGAGATCCCGGCGTTTCTGGGCGACGCGGAATGATCCGGCCCCGGGCGCGGCGCCCTCACGGCCTTCTTTTTCCAGCGCGGCGAGCTCGCCTCCGATCGCCCTCGCGTCCCGGACAAGCTCACCGATGTCCTTCTCACGGACCCTCTTCTCACTCGACAACGTGGGGAACAGCCTCTCGACGTCGATCTCTTCCTCGAAGCGGGCGAAGGAGGTGACGCTGTAGGTCTGGGGCTCCGCGAGGGGGCCGGAATGAAGGACGCCGTCCGTGAGCTCCAGCGTCGCCCGCTTGCTCCCGGGGAAAAGATTGATCCGCCCCTTACGGGCCATGACCACCCGGGGGGCGCGGGGGTCCTTGTTCAGGTAGGCGAAAACGTTCTCCCATTGCTTGTCCGGGCCGGTCCCCTCAACGAAGAGGACCGCGTTCGGAACGGACTCGCTGAACTCGAGCGGGTTGACCCGGAGCGTCGCCCGGGCCAGGACGGAGCTTGTCATGTCCTGGACCCACCGAAAGTTGGCCCGGGGAGCCAGGACGAGCGTCAGGGCTGACGTGACCAGCCAGCCGCCCAGAGCAAAGAAAAGGAGCGGCCGGATGAGCCTCCGCGACCCGATCCCGAGCGTCCGGAAGGCGACGATCTCGGAGTCGGCAGACAGGCGGGCCAGGCCGCCCATGATGCCCGCCAAAACGGCCATGGGGACGGCGAAGGCAAGAAGCGACGGGACGAGGAACACGAACATCCGGGCCGCGACGCCGGCCGGTACCCCCCTGTCAATGAAAAGCTCGGCCAGAACGAGGACCTGGTTCATGAGGAGGACGAAGGCCGTGACGAGGAGGCCGATGAGGAAGGGGGGGAAGACCTCTCTGAGGATGTACCGGTCGAAGATCTTCAGCATGGACCGCCGCGCCTCAATATATCATAAGAAGGGCTCAAACCCATAAAAAAAGCCCCGGGCGGGGGGCCGCCCGGGGCTCGGGTGCGTTCGCTCGGGGAGCGATCAGTACATATCGCCGGGAGGTGTCGGGTACTTGGAGTGCTTATCTTCTTCGGGGATCTCGGCGATCATGGCTTCGGTGGTCAGGAGCAGGCCGGCGATGGAGGTCGCGTTCTGGAGGGCGATCCGGACGACCTTCGTCGGGTCGAGGATGCCCGCCTTGACCATGTCCTCGTACTTCTCGGACAGGGCGTTGAAGCCGAATTCCGGCTTCATCTCCTTGACCTTCTCGACGACCACGGAGCCTTCGAAGCCGGCGTTGGTCGCGATCTGGCGCAAGGGCTCTTCGATGGCCCTCTTGACGATATTGACGCCGATCTGCATGTCGCCTTCGAGCTGGAGCTTTTCGAGCACTTTCTGGGCGCGGAGCAGGGCCACGCCGCCGCCGGGGACGATGCCCTCCTCGACGGCCGCCTTGGTGGCGTGCATGGCATCCTCGACCCGGGCCTTCTTCTCCTTGAGCTCGGTCTCGGTGGCCGCGCCGACCTTGATCAGGGCGACGCCGCCGACCATCTTGGCCAGCCGCTCCTGGAGCTTCTCCCGGTCGTAGTCGGACGTCGTGTCATCGATCTGGGTCCGGATCTGCTTGATCCTCGCCTGGACGTCGGAGGTCTTGCCCAGGCCCTCGACGATCGTCGTGTTGTCCTTGTCGATGACGACCTTCTTGGCCTGGCCGAGCCAGTCGATGCCGACGTTCTCGAGCTTGACGCCGATGTCCTCGGTGATAACCCGGCCGCCGGTCAGGACGCCGATGTCCTCGAGCATGGCCTTGCGGCGGTCGCCAAAACCGGGGGCCTTGACGGCGGCGCACATGAAGGTGCCCTTGAGCTTGTTGACGACCAGGGTCGCCAGGGCCTCGCCTTCGACTTCTTCGGCGACGACGACGAGGGGCCGGCCCGACCGGGCCACGTTCTCGAGCAGGGGCAGGAGCTCCCGGAGGTTGCTGATTTTCTTCTCATGGAGCAGGATGAGGACGTTTTCGAGGACGCACTCCATCCGTTCGGGGTCGGTGACGAAATAGGGGGACAGGTAGCCGCGGTCGAACTGCATGCCCTCGACGGTGTCCATGGTCGTTTCCAGGCCCTTGGCCTCCTCGACCGTGATGACGCCGTCCTTGCCGACCTTGTCCATGGCCTCGGCGATGATCTTGCCGATGGACGGGTCGTTGTTGGCCGAGATGGCGCCGACCTGGGCGATCATCTCACCGCTGACCTCGCGGCTCATCTTCTTGAGCTCCTTGACCACGTCTTCGACCGCGCGGTCGATGCCTTTCTTGATGAGGGTCGGGTTGGAGCCCGCCGTCACGTGCCGCAGGCCCTCGCCGTAGACGGACTGGGCCAGGACGGTCGCGGTCGTCGTGCCGTCGCCGGCGACGTCGGACGTCTTGGAGGCAACCTCCTTGACGAGCTGGGCGCCCATGTTCTCCCACGGGTCCTTGAGCTCGACTTCCTTGGCCACCGTGACGCCGTCCTTCGTGCTCGTGGGGGAGCCGAACTTCTTGTCCAGGACGATGTTCTTGCCGCGGGGGCCGAGGGTGGCCTTGACGACGTTGCTCAGGATGTTGACGCCCTTGAGCAGCGCCTGTCTTGCTTCATCTCCGGATACGATCTGTTTTGCCATGATATCTCCTTACTTCTCGACGACCGCCAGGACCTCTTCCTCGCGGATGATCACGAGCTCGACGCCGTCGACCGTGACCTCGGTGCCGCTGTACTTACCGATGAGGACCCTGTCGCCTTTCTTGACGACGAGAGGAATGGTCTTCCCGTCATCGTTGACCCGCCCCTTGCCGACCTCGATGACCTCGGCCTCCTGGGGCTTTTCCTTGGCCGTGTCCGGGATGATGATCCCGCCTCTTTTGACTTCCCCCTCCTCAAGCCTCTTGAGGAGTACTCTGTCATGCAACGGATGAACCTTCATTTAAACCTCCTATTAATTTATTAGCAATTAGAACCACTGAGTGCCAATAGTATACAATAATTTAGGGATTTGTCAAGAGGCGGAAGGTCGTAAATTAGCAGTCTGTCATGTCGACCGCTAATATCTTTTTTTGATCTTCAGGGCCTTGGCCCGGTTCTGCAGGGTGTTCCTGTGGATCCCGAGGGCCTTGGCCATCTTGGTCTTGTTCCCCTCGTACTTCTTGGCGGTCTGTTCAAAGAAGATTTTCTCGAATTCGCGGAGGACGTCCTTGAGGCTGAGCTCCTTTTCGACCATCTCCCGGATGACGAGCTCGAGCTTCTGGTGAATGTTGAGGTCGCTAAATTTTTTCTCCATATTTTCCTCCGCTCTTGCGGATCTCCTGATACGACTGGTTGAACTTGGCCCGCAGGTCCTGGGGGATGAGGTTGACCGCTGCCCGGGTGACCCCGAGGCAAATCGGGGCCAGCCGCGACGTCTCGAGGGCCGGCCGGGCAATGCCGAACGTCGTCAGGGCAAAAACGATGATGCCGCAGATCAGGACGGCCTTAAGGAGCCCGAACACCCCGCCGAAAAAGCGGTTGACGAACGCCAGGGGACCCTTCATGGCTTTGGAGACGAGGTGGCTGATCAGGGCGCCCATGGCCAGGACACAGAAAAAGATGACCAGGAAGCCCAGGAAATTGCTGATCAGCTGGTCGTGGACGAGCTTCTGGATGATCTCGGCGGCCCCCACGTAATACAGGCCGGCCAGGACCAGGCCGAAGATGACGGCCGCGAGGCCGATGACCTGCCTGACCAGTCCCTTCACGATCCCGATGATGAGTGTCACGACAAGAATGACGATGAGAACAATGTCGAGCCAGTTCATGCTGCCTCCCCCTTCCGCTCCTTCAGCCGCTCGACCATCCAGTAGCGGCCTTCCCGGAGCGCGCCGAAGGCCACGTGGGGCTTCATCCGGCCGTGAAAGTCCGAGCCGGCCGTGGGCACGAGGTCGAGCTCCTCGGCCAGGCCGCGATAAAACCCGACCTGTTCGGCCGTGTGATAGAAGGTGTAAACCTCGATCCCGGCCAGACCGTTTTTCTTGAGGGTCCGGGCGTCTTCCCGCGTCGTCTGCTGGAAATAGGCGCCGGGATGGGACAGGACCGGGACTCCTCCCGTCGCGGCGGTCTCGGCCAGGACGTCGAGAAGGTTGACGAATCTCTTGGGGACGTAGGCATGTTTCCCCTCGGCGAAGAATTCCTTGTAGAACAAGTACGGGGCGAGGGGCTGGTTCTCTGTTCGGTAAAAGAACTCCAGGACAGGGTTCTTTTCGTTCTCCGCGTTGTCGAGGAGGATCTGGGCGATCTTGACGCCCAGGGGAGGCGTCCCGTTGACCTTCTCGCGGACCTCGTCCCAGGTGATGGCCAGGCCGAGCTTGCGGATCTTCTCGACCCGCTCGATGGCCTCCTCGGTCCGGCAGCGGGTCTGGCTCTCGATGATCGCCGCGATTGCCGCGCTCTCCCAGTCGACGAACGGGAGGAGGAGGTGGAACTCCCGCCCGGCGTAGAGCGTCGTCACCTCGATGCTGGGGATGACCTCGACCCCGGCTTCCCGGCCGAGGTCCATGGCCTCGGGATAGGCGGCCACGGTATCGTGGTCGGCGATGGAAATGGCCCTGAAATCCTTCTCCCGGGCGAAGCCGATGAGCTCGGCCGGCGAAAAATCGCCGTCACAGCTCCGGTTGGAATGAATGTGGAAATCGACCAGTTCGCTCATCCGAGGTCATTTTGGCCTGTCAGGAGCCGGTAGATCTCCAGGTATTTCTCGGACGTCTTGGCGACGATGTCCGCGGGGAGGACGGGCGGCGGGGAGTTCTTGTCCCAGCCCGTGGTCTCCAGATATTCCCGGACGAATTGCTTGTCCAGGCTGGGCTGGGATTTTCCCGGCGCGTAGGTCGCGAGCGGCCAGAACCGGGAAGAGTCGGGGGTGAAGATCTCGTCGATGAGGACGAGCTCGTCGCCGATGAGCCCGAACTCGAACTTCGTGTCGGCGATGATGATCCCCTTGGAGACGGCGTAGAGGGCGGCCTTCTGGTAGACCTCGAGGCTGACCTTCCGGATCTTCTGGGCCAGGGCGGCCCCGATGAGCTTCTGGACCTCTTTGAAAGAGATGTTCTCGTCGTGGCCCTGCTCCGCCTTGGTGGAGGGCGTGAAGATGGGCTCTTCGAGCCTGTCGGATTCCCGGAGGCCCTTGGGGATCTTGATCCCGCAGATCTTGCCCGCCGTCTTGTATTCCTTCCATCCCGAACCGGAGAGGTAGGCCCGGACGACGCACTCGATCGGGACGACGCTGGTCTTGCGGACGAGCATTGAGCGCTTGTCGAGGATGTCCTTGAACGGCTGAAGGACGGCCGGGAAATCGCCGGCCTCGGTCGCGATCAGGTGGTTGGGGCAGGCCAGGGCGACGAAATCGAACCAGAATCTCGAGATCTGCGTCAGGACCTTTCCCTTGAACGGGATGAGCGACGGGAGGACCCAATCGAACGCGGAGATGCGGTCCGTGGCGACGATCAGGAGCTTGTCGTCGATCTCGTAGACATTGCGGACCTTCCCCTTCTTGAAAAGCGGAATGCCGACCAGATCGATATCGCCGATCGTGCGTTCCATGAATCTCTCCTGTGACCCGTTAAGGATAGCGAAATCGCCCCGAAAAAGCAACCCGGCGGGCTTCAAGGACGGATACCGATGAAGTTGTACATGCGGCGGGGCTCGCCCTTGTCGCGGCGATAGGAAAGAAGGCCGGGGTCGCAGTGCGTGCAGGCCTCGGCGGTCCAGATGTTCGTCTTTTTCACGCCGAGGCCTTGAAGCAGCCAGGCATTAGCCCCTCGCAGGTCCAGGAGGGACTTACCGGGCCTGTCAGCGACGGGCTCGAACACCTCCGCCGGAAATCCGGCGGCGCCAAAGCTCTCCTTGACCTCAGGACCGACCTCGTAGCAGGCCGGGCCGATGCAGGGGCCGAGGGCGGCCACGAGACGGGCCGGTTCGGTCCCGTAGGCCCGGCCCATCTCCCGGGCGGCCCGCTCCAGGACCCTGACCCGGGTCCCGCGCCAGCCGCAATGGACCGAGGCGACGGCCCGGCTTTTTTCGTCCGCAAGAAGAACGGGAAGGCAATCGGCGGTCCTGACGACCAGCAGGAGGCCGGGGACATTCGTCATAAGCGCGTCGCCCTCGAGCTTCCCGGCCGGCGCCACCTCCAGGCGGTGGATGACGTCGGAGTGGACCTGGCGCATGATCACCGGCCGCAGCCCTTTCGACGCCGCGGAGTCCAGGAAGTCCGCCTCGCTCCATCCGGCATTTCCGAAACCGTGGACGAGCCAGCCCATTGCCGCGAGCCGCGGGTCAGCAAGGAAACCCAGGCCACCTTCGGTCATGGTCTCAGTCATACCAAAAACTCCGGCCGGGCTCAAGCTGCCCGGCCCGTCCGCCGCTTGTTATTTTTAGCGGGTCTTCGTATGATGAAGGCGAGATGTTCGCGAAGGAAAAGCCGATGCCTGTCGTCCTCCCCCTTGCCTTGATGCTCATCCTCATCGGAGCCGTCCTCGGGTCTGTCCGGGAAAGGCCCCGGGCCCGGGAGTTCGGCCTCGTGGTCGGCGTCCTCCCTCCCGGCCCGCTGAACGCCATCACCGACGTTGCGGGCGTCAAGGTCGGCCAGCTGACCCTCATCGAGGGCAAGGCCGTCCGGACCGGCGTCACCGCCGTCCTGCCCCATGACGGCAACATCTTCCAGGATAAGGTCCCAGCCGGGATCTCCGTCGCCAACGGCTACGGCAAGCTCACGGGCCTGCCCCAAGTTAAGGAGCTCGGGACGATCGAGACACCTATCGTCCTGACCAACACATTGAGCGTGCCGACGGCCGCCGACGCGCTCATCGATTGGACGCTCGGTCTGCCCGGAAACGAACGCGTCGAGTCGGTCAACCCGATCGTCGGCGAGACTAACGACGGCTGGCTCAACGACATCCGCGGCCGGCACGTCACCAAGGCCCACGTTCTGGAGGCGATCCGGAAGGCGTCGGAGGGTCCTGTCGATGAGGGCGCGATCGGGGCCGGGACGGGGACGACGTGCTTCGGCTACAAGGGCGGCATCGGAACGGCCTCGCGCCGTCTGCCCGAAAGCCGGGGCGGTTGGACGGTGGGAGTTCTCGCCCAGACGAACTTCGGCGGCGTCCTGACGATCCGCGGGGTCCCCTTCGACAAGAAGGAAACGGGCACCGCAGCCGCTAGGGGGACGAAACCGGCCGGCGACGGGTCCTGCCTGATGGTCGTGGCCACCGACGCCCCGCTCGACGCGCGGAACCTCGAGCGCCTGGCCAAACGGGCCCTCCTCGGCATCGCCCGGACGGGCGGATACTACTCGAACGGCAGCGGCGACTTTGCCGTCGCCTTCTCAACCGCGGCCTCCGTCAGGGTCCCCCACCGCTCGACGTCTCCGACGCGCACGGTCACGCTCCTCAATGACGAGAGCGTTTCCCCGCTCTTCCAGGCCGCGGCCGAGGCCGCCGAGGAAGCCATCCTCAATTCGCTCCTCAAGGCCGGCCGCATAGAAGGGAAGGACGGCCACGTGGCGGAAGCTCTTCCGCTCGACAAGCTCAAGGACCTTCTCAAATGAGCCCCCAAAAGCTAAAAACGATCGGCGTCCTGGGGGGGATGGGTCCGGAGGCGACGGCGTCCTTTTTCGACCTTCTCGTCAAGAGCACGCGCGCCGCGAGAGACCAGGACCATGTTCCGGTCATCGTCTGCAGCCTGCCCCAGATCCCGGACCGGACCGAGGCCATCCTCCGGGGCGGCCCGAGCCCCCTGCCTTTTCTCATCCGCGGCGTCAAGACGATGCGCGCCGCGGGCGCCGATTTCGCCGTCATCCCTTGCGTCACCGCCCATTATTTCTACCCCGCCCTCGCGGCGCGATCGCCCCTCCCGGTCGTCAACCTCCTCGAAGAAACGGTCAGAGAGGTCAGGGGTCGTCACCCTGGGATGAAAAGGATCGGCCTCGTCGCCACGACCGGAACCGTCCGATCGCGGATCTTCCACGACGCCTTCGAGGCGGCCGGCATCGAAGTCCTCGTCCCCGACGCCCACGCCCAGGCGCGGGTCATGAACGCGATCTACGGCCGCAAGGGCATCAAGTCCGGCGTCACGGTGGGCGCGCCCCGGAGGGCGATCCTCGGTGTCGCCGCAGGCCTCATCCGAAGGGGCGCTCAAGCCATCGTCGCCGGCTGCACGGAGGTCCCGCTCGTCCTCGGAGATAAGGACCTTCCCGTCCCGCTCATCGAGCCGATGCGTATCGGCGCCCTGGCCTGCATCCGGCGGGCCGGGGGGAAGGCGCGCCAAAGCGCCTCCCGAAAGAGGCGGATACGGCCGGGCCGAACGGATCGCCGCCGCCGGCCGGCGGCTTGACTTTCGGAGCCCAATCCTGTATAAAAATCAGTGATTTTCCGAGATTGGAGGTGAGTTTTTTTGGCGTTTGTCATTCTAGAGGAAGGCGAAAATTTAGAATCCGCACTCCGCCGGTTCAAGCGCCGGGTCCAGCAGGAAGCGATCATCAAGGAGATCAAGAAGCACTCCGTGTACTTCAAGCCCGGGGAACGGCGGCGGATGAAAGAAGCCCAAGCTCGGAAACGGATGCGGCGGCGCATCAAGAGAGAGCGCGACGTCGAATACTGAGAGCTTTCCGCTCTTCATCAGACCTGAAATTTCGTCCAACAGTTCAGCGGGAGGACCGGTTCGAACGAAAAGGGTCTATCCAACGAACGAGGGAGCCCCAGCGACGCGAAAACCTGATTGGCTGAAAGTCCGACTCCCGTCGCACGGGGATTTCTTCCGTGTCTCGGACCTCCTCGAATCCCGGCATCTCCATACGATCTGCCGCAGCGCCCGCTGCCCGAACATCGGGCACTGCTGGGAGAAGAAGACGGCGACCTTCCTGATCCTGGGAGACACCTGCACGCGGGACTGCGGCTTCTGCGCCGTCGCCAAGGGCGTGCCGGCGGCCCCGGACCCCGGCGAGCCGGCTCGCGTGGCCGAAGCGGCCCACGCCCTGGGCCTCCGATACGTCGTCCTCACGTCAGTGACGCGCGACGATCTCCCGGACGGGGGGGCTTCCCATTTCGCCCGGACGATCCAAGCGGTCCGGGAGGCCAGCCCGGGGATGAGGGTCGAGGCCCTCGTCCCGGACTTCGGCGGGGACGAAGCAGCCCTGGAGATCGTGCTCGAGGCCGGGCCGGACGTCCTCAACCATAACCTGGAGACCGTGGAATCGCTGTATCCGAAGATCCGCCGGCCTCGGGAAGGCTACCGGCGGTCCCTGGGTGTCCTGGCGGCGGCGAAAAGGAGAGGTGCCCGGACGAAATCGGGCCTGATGATCGGTTTGGGAGAAGCCGAAGAGGACATTCTCGGGGCCTTCGCCGATCTCCGGCGGGCCGGATGCGACCTGCTGACCGTGGGCCAGTACCTCCAGCCGGCCGCGGTCAACCCTCCGGTCGAAAGGTACTATGCTCCCGGCGAATTCGAGGCGCTCCGGACGAAGGCCCTGGCCCTCGGGTTCGCGGAGGTCGCGGCCGGGCCCCTGGTCCGGAGTTCGTTCGAGGCCGATCTGTTGTACGAGACCGTTCAAGGAAGGTGAGGGAGGCCATGCGGTACCTGATCTTCACGGATATCCACGGGAACCTGGAAGCGCTCCACGCGGTGCTCAAGGTCATCCAGAAGAAGCGGATCGACCACTATATCTTTCTCGGGGACCTCGTCGGCTACGGCGCCTCCCCCAACGAGGTCATCCAGAGGATCCTGACCCTTCGGCCCCTGTCCATCATCCGCGGCAACCACGACAAGGCGGTCTCGGGCCTGGACTCGGTCCAGACCTTCAACCCCATCGCGGCCTCGGCCATCTTCTGGACCAAGAAGACCATCACCCGGAAAAACCTGGACTTCCTCTCCCGGCTCAGGCAGAGCCCGGAGATCATCCACGACACGATCACGATCTGCCACGGCGCGCCCTTCGACGAGGACTATTACATCTTCGGGGAGTTCGACGCCGCCGAGGCCTTCTCCTACATCCAGACGCCCCTCTGCTTTTTCGGCCACACCCACTTTCCCTTCGTCTACTCCGAAAAGGACGGGAACGTCGAGGGGACGTTCCTCGAGGGGAACACGAACGAGGTCAAGCTCGAGAAGGGCGTCCGCTACCTCATCAACCCCGGCTCCGTGGGGCAGCCCCGGGACAGGAACCCGCGCGCGGCCTTCGCCACCTACGACTCCGAGACGCGGATCGTCAAGTTCACCCGTGTCGACTACGACATTGAGGGCGCCAAGAAGAGGATCCTCGACGAGAAGCTCCCGCCCGCCCTGGCCGAACGGCTGAGCCTGGGCATCTAGCGCACCCGGCGGGGGTTTTTAGCAAAGGGTTATCGGCCCGGCGGAAAGGTCCCGGCTATTCCCGTTCCTTGAACAGCCTGTCACCCAGCGTCTCGCCCAGGAAGAACTTGAAAAGAAAAAAATAGATCAGGACGAAGACGGCGTACAGGAGGAAAACGGACCCGGACGTGACGGACAGGAGCTCGAACAGGGTCGCGCTCATGGACCGGGCGGCCACCCAAAGGGCAACGAGCCAGAAGATGCCGATGAACAGGACGTCGAAGGCCTTGGCTTTCAGGAAAACGGAGAGGTGAAAAGGAGGCTGGAGCTCTTCTTCCTCCGGCTCTTTTTCGAGATCGGCCTCGGCCTCCGCCTCCTCGGGGACGGAAGCACGGAGCCCCTCCTTTTTCGGAAGGCCGGGTTCGGCGGGCGCCGGAGCGGACTCGAAAGCCTCTTCCTCCGCGACCTCCTCGCCTTCCTCTTCCTCGCGAACGGCCGATTCGAAGGGCAGGGCCGCCTGCGTCACGCGCTCGGGAAGGCCGATGCCTGAATCCGGGGGCTTGCGGCGGGGGAAGATCTCCTCTTCCGCGTTCTGCCCGGGTTTTTCCCCAGTTCCGGCCCGGCCCGATCCTCCCTCGGCGTCTTTATCCCCGAGGCCGGCCGCCTCTTCTTTAATGAATCCAGGTCCAAGATCCCGGGTGTCCTTTCGCTCGACGACCGACGCGGAGCTTCTGATCCTGTCCGCCCAAGGGGGAAGGGTGCCGGTCGCTTTTTCCGGCTCCGGCTTCGAGGCTTCCTTCCGCGGCTCCTCCTCCTTCTGCTTCTCCGCCATGACGTCCATGAGCTTATCGAGCCGCTCCTTGCTGAGCTCGACGGTCTTTCCGATGCCCTCGAGCTCCTGCGTGTCGAAGGTCATGGGTTTCGGTGCCACTGCGGGTGCCGGCTCTACAACCCCGCCGTTCTCGACCTCCCCCGTACGGACTTCTACCGTTTCCGGCTTTTCCTCTTTGGCCGGCTCCGCTTCCGTCCCGAGCCCACTGACCGGAACCTTCTCCGCGGGTGCCGGGGGGGAGGTCAGCCCTGCGGTTTTGTCGCCGGGGCCTTCCTTTTCGAGGGGTTCGACCGCGTACGCCCTGGTCTCCTCTTCGGAGGCCGCCTTCGGAGCCGCCGGCTTCGCTGTTTCGTCGGCAACCGCTTCTTTCCCTCCGGACTCCTCCTCTGCTTTCGCGGCGGCTTCCTGGGCCGCGATCTCGTCGACCAGGATCACTTCCTCGGTCTCGTCTTCATGGCCTTCGAGCTCTGCTTCCCGGACATCCTCAGGCTTCTCTTCCTCGATCAGCTCCCCGATGTCCTTCGTTCCGGTTTCCCCCTCCGGTGCCTCGGCCGACTTCCCGGTCTTCTCCTCCGCCCCGTCGTCCCCATCGAGGAGCTTGGTCGTTTCCTTTCCGGGTTCCTCGATCTCGTAGTCCTTCTCTTCTTCATCCGGCTCGGCCTCGATGATCTTCTCGCCCGGGATCTCCTCTTCGATGGATTCGTCCTCGGAGAAGAGGAGCTGGGTCCCGCAATTGTTGCAGTATTTGTCGTTTTCGTCGATGATGGCGTGGCAGTAAGGACACCGGATGATGGCCATTACTTTATTTATAAGGGGATTAGACGGCAATGTCAACCGGAGTTTGGTGAGACTCCGGGGGGGCCCGCCGGGTTGCTTTCCGTCTGCCCTCGGACCCGGATCGGCCCCGGAAATGCCCGGCCGGCGGCCCAAATTGACAACCTCGAGAAATTGGCTAAAATGGGGGGGCGTGGGCGATTAACTCAGTGGCAGAGTACTACCTTCACACGGTAGGAGTCACAGGTTCAAATCCTGTATCGCCCACCATTCTCCAGCACGCCAAATGACCCGAATCCGATTCTTAGCACTTAGCGCCGGCCGGGCGGCACAGGCCATGGTTCGTCTGTGACGGGCAGGAATTTCCCTCTCCCGCTGCCCGGCGCGCACAAAGAACGGGCTGGGGCTATTTTTCGATTTCGGGCTCGCCAATCAGAATGCTGGGGAAACGAGTCTTGATGACCTCAAAGAGCTTCTGGACGGCGCTGTTCGAGCCGGTCTCCTTGTTGACATCCTGGAATCGGTAGCGGGCCCCCTTGGAGATCTGAATGTTGACTCGGAACGGGAAGATCGCAGCCCCCTTGGCGCGAGAGGAGAACCATAGCTTTTCGATCCCGGCGGGCTTGAAGGAGAAGTTATCGGCGGGCTTCTGAGCGTCGACCCAATCGATCCCGTCCTGCTTCACGACGAGGCGACCCGGATGATCCTTCTGGAAGAGGCCGGTCTTGACCAGGACCAGATCGCTCACGACGTCCTCCGCGTTCTGGACTGCCGGCACAGCCGCGACCGCGGGGACTGCGGGGGCCGCAACGGCGGGTGGCGCCACGGCCTTGGCCTTGCTGGCTAACAGCTCTTTGACGATCGCGTCGTTGACACCGTTTTCCTTGAGATACACAAGATCGTTGGCCGAGAGGTCGTAGGACTGGTTTGAGGTCTTGATCTGGTCGGTGATCAGGGCCTCCGAGAGGCCGGACTTGGCGAGCCGCACGATATCGACAAGACGCTGGTCATCAGGGCTGGCCAGCGCTGGTGCCGGGGGCGGCGCGGGCATCCTGGCCTGCAGAGCCGTGATCGCCTCCTGGGGCACACCGGCTGCCTTGAGCGTCTCGAGGTCGGCCGGGGTGATCTTGATGGCCGTGTAGACGGGGTCGTTGATCATCTTGACCAGACCGTTGGCATCAGCCCCTGCCCTGTGGGCAGACAGGATCTCCCCGACAGTCAGGTCTTCGGCCATGACGGCCGTAGCGGCCAGCAGAACGAACATGACCAGAACTAAGCGTTTCATGGGTCCTCCAATACGGATAAAAATTCCCTTTCTCGCGACGCGGGCGAAGCCCAGCCACAAAACGGCGAATTACTGGCTCCTCCCCAATGGGTGGAGTATACCTTAGGCTCTGGGTCCAAGTCAAGAGCCGCAAAAAGCACCCGGGGCGGGATTGTTGACACAAAATGATCGGTCTGCGCGGCCAAGCAGACAGACTCTCTGCCCGCCTGGGCCGCGCCGTCACCATCAAGGGCTGCAAGGGGATAAGGGGGATTAATCATCTCTAGATAAATTCTTGAAGGCGTTTCGGGTCTTGCACGATTGCACGGCCCGGCAAAACGACAGGCGTGTCCAAATCCGGGCTGCGGAGATGGCTTCCGGCCGCGTGAAGATGCTCATCGGTCAGGTCAGCATATATCTGTAATCTTGATGGACCTGTGACCCAGGAGAATATGGACCGCCCGGATATTCCCTGTCAGTCCTAAGGTTCCTGTCCGTCGTTATTCGTAATGCAGCGCCAGGATGGGATCGAGGAGCGACGCCTTATAGGCCGGATAATAGCCGAAGAAGATCCCCACGATCGCGGAAAATCCGAAGGCCAGGACGATCGAGAAGGGCGAGATCACCGTCGACCAGCCCGCCAGGGCCGAGATGATCTTCGACACGGCGACGCCGGCGATGATCCCCGTGATGCCTCCGATCATGGACAGCGTGAGCGCTTCGGCGATGAACTGCGTCCGGATCGCCTTCGTTTTGGCACCCACGGCCATGCGGATCCCGATTTCCCTCGTCCTCTCCGTCACCGAGACGAGCATGATGTTCATGATGCCGATGCCGCCGACGAGGAGCGATACGGAGGCGATGGCACCGAGCAGGAGGGTCATGACCCGGGCGGACTGTTCGGCCGCCTCCATGAACTGGGTGAGGTTCCTGATGGAGAAGTCGGAGTCCTGCTTCTGACCGAGGTGATGCCTCTGCCTGAGAAGCGAAGTGATTTGCCGCTGGGCGGCGTCCATCTCCTCGAGGCTCCTGACCTCGACCATGATGACGCGGACCATCCCGGGGAACGATGTTCCGAAGAGCCTTTTCTGAGCCGTGGTCACGGGGATGTAGACGGTATCATCCTGGTCCTGGCCGACAGCCGACTGCCCTTTGGAAGCCAGCACGCCCAGGACCTTGAACGGGATGTTCTTGATCCTGACCATCTGGCCCACCGGGTCATCGCTCCCGAACAGGTTGTCGACGACCGTTTGCCCGAGCAGGCAGACCTTGGTGGCGCTCTTGACGTCCTGTTGCGTGAACGCCCGTCCGCTCGACATGGGCCAGTTCCGCAACGCCAGCATGTCCGGTGTCGTGCCCTGGACGCCCGTCGACCAGTTCGTGTGGCCGTAGACGACCTGGGCCGCGCCCGAGAGGCTGGGCCCGACATAGGCCACGGTGGGGCATTCCTTTTTGATGGCGTCCGCGTCGCCCAGAGTCAGCGTGGGCTGAGTGCCGGCGCCCATCCGGACGCCGCCCGACGTCGTCGAACCGGGCATGATGATCAGCAGGTTGCTGCCGATGCTTTGGATCTGGTCGGAGATCCGCTGGCTTGCCCCGGTGCCCACGGCCAGCATGGCGATCACGGCGCCGACGCCGATGATGATGCCGAGCATGGTCAGGGCCGAGCGCATCTTATTCGCCTGGAGGGCCTTGACGGCGATCTTCAGCGTCCAGAGCAGGTTGATCATCGGGAAACCTCTTTTGCCCAGGCGTCCGTTGTCCGCTCGGCCCTCGTCCCGACCGCCTTCTCATCGCTAACCACCCGGCCATCGCGGAATCTGATGGTCCGGCCGGCGAAGGCCGCGATGTCCGGCTCGTGAGTGACGAGGACGATGGTGATATCCGATTCCTCGTTGAGCTTGACGAACAGCTCCATGATCTCGACGCTCGTCTTGGTATCAAGATTGCCGGTGGGCTCGTCGGCTAGGATGATCGGCGCCCCCTTGACGAGCGCCCGGGCGATAGCGACGCGCTGCTGCTCGCCTCCGGAGAGCTGGTTGGGATGGTGCGATTCACGGCCCGCGAGCCCGACGTTCTTCAGCGCCGCGGCGGCCAGCGGAGCCCTCTGTCTGGGCTGCACACCATCATAAAGCAGGGGCAGCTCCACGTTTTCGAGGGCCGTGGCCCGGGACAGCAGATTAAAACCCTGGAAGACAAAACCGACTTTGCGGTTTCGGATCTCGGCCAGGGCGTCCCGGTCGAGGCCGCCGATATCCTGGCCGTCCAGGAGATAGTGGCCGGCCGTCGGCTTGTCGAGGCAGCCAAGAAGGTTCATGAACGTGGATTTTCCTGATCCCGAGGGGCCCATGACGGCAACGAACTCCTTCTTCTCTATGGAGACGGATACCCCGTTGAGCGCCTTCACCTTGATCTCGCCGACGTCGTAGATCTTGACGATCTCGTGAACCTCGATGAGCGCCATTTCAGAACATCCTGAATCCGGCGGCCTGACTGCTCGGCTTGGACAGGGACTCGACGATGATAATCTCGCCTTCCTTGACATCGCCGGAAACGAGCTCGGTATAGGTCCCGTCGCTGAAGCCGATCTTGACGGGAATGCGCTTGGGCTGGTTGTTTTCGAGGGTCCAGACTCCGGGACCCCGCCCCGCGACGGCCGACTTTCCTTTTTCCATGGGCCGGAACCTCAGGGCCCCGTTCGGAATCCGCACGACGTTCCGGACGACGGAGGTGATGATAGAGACTTGGGCCGTCATGCCCGGCATGAGTCTCATGTCCTGGTTGTTCACCTGCACGACCACGTCGTAGGTGACGACGTTCTGGACCATGACGGCGGAGTTCCGGACCTGGAACACCTTGCCTTTGAACGTTTCGTCGGGGTAGGCGTCAACCGTGAAGTCCACGTCCTGCCCGACCTTCACATTGCTGACGTCGGCTTCGTCCACGCTGGTGTCGATCTGCATCTTGGTGAGGTCCGCGGCGATCAGGAACAGCGTCGGTGTCTGGAAGCTGGCCGCGACCGTCTGGCCGACATCGACGTTCCGGGAGATGACGACGCCGTCCACCGGAGAGATAATCTTCGTGTAGAAAAGATTCGTTTGCGCGAGGCTGAGGGACGCCGTCGTTTGGTCGACCTGGGTCTTGGCGGCGACGGTCGAGGCGGCGGCCGTAAGGAAGCTCGTCTCGGCCGTGTCCATTTGGCTCTTGGCCACGAGATTTCGTGCGTAGAGGTCCTTGTAACGCTCCCACGTCCTCTTGGCGTCCACGTCCGTGGCCGTCGCTTTGTCCAGGTTGGCCTTGGCGTTGGCAACGTTGGCCCGGGCCTGGTCCACCTGGGCCTGGAAAAGCTCGGGATCGATCAGGGCGATGATCTCCCCTTTCTTAACCGGGGAGTTGTAGTCCACGAAGAGCTTCGTGATCCGTCCCGAAGCCTGCGTTCCCACGTTGACGCTCTTGACCGCGTTGACGGTGCCCGTCGCCGTGACGGCCGTGATAATGTCGCCGCGCGTGATCTTCTCGGTCACGTACTGGGATCCGCCGCTCTTGCAGGCACCGGAAAAGAACCCCAAGAGGGCCAAAAATAACACGAGAATGGCTCCGGCATTTCTTTTTCTCATCTTAACCCCATGGCCTGCTCGAGTGCGGCTCGGGCAACTTTGCATTCATAGAGCGCTTCGATATAGGCAATCTTGGCGCTGATCAGGGCGGTGCTGGCGTCCGCGACCTGGATCGGGTCGCCGACGCCTTCCTTGTAGCTGCCGTTGGCGATATCAAAATTCTCCTGGGCCGCGGTCACGTTGAGCTCGTCCACGGGGACCAGTTCCTCCGCCTGCTTGAGGTTGAGGTAGGCCTGCTCCACGGCGAGGTAGACCGACTGCCTCAGGGATTCTTCGTTGGCCCGGATGACGTTCAGGTTCGCCCGCGCCTGGGCCACCTGGGCCGTCGTCAGGAACCCATTGAAGATGGGCACATCGAGGCTCAATCCGAGGCTCCAGCCCTTCGCGAGGGGAAAGGCGTTTCCGGCATAGTCGTAGGAGGCGGAGCCGCTGAGCACCGGGAAGAACCCTTTCTTGGCCAGGGTGATGGAGCTCTCCGCCGCCTGCCTCTTGGCGATGAGGGATGTCAGGTCAGGCCTGTTTTTATAAGCTTGGGCCAGCGCGTCCTCGAAGGAAACGCCGTAGGGCTCGAACGACATGTTGTCCTCGACGTCGTATTCGAGCGTTCCGGTGACGCCCATGGCGTTGTTCAACGTGGCTAGGGCCAGCTTCACGGCGTTACGGGCCTTGATCAGGTTCACTTTGGCGTTGCCCAGGTCCACCTCGGCCTTCGTCACGTCGTATTTCGGCGACAGGCCGACCTCATATTGGCCCTTGGCCTGGTCGAGGTGCAGTTGGTACTGTTTGACCGCGTCCTCCACGACATCGGTGCTGCGTTTGGCCTGGAGGACGCCGTAATAATCCTGTTTGACATTGAAGACGGCCTGCTGAGTCGCGGTCTCGATGTCGGAAACGGAAGCGCTATAGTTCAACCTCTGTATTCTGACCTGGGTCGGTGTCTTGCCGAAATCGAAGACGTCCTGGCTGAGGTTAAGTCCGGTCGAATAAGAATTGTAAGTGATGGAACTCGTCTTGAAGCCGTAGGACGTCCGCGGGCCGACCGAGGTGCGGCCGAAGGCGGAAGACCAGTCGATCTGAGGGAAATAGTTGGCTTCGGCTTGACGGATCAAGCTCTTGTCGGCTTCCGACGTGGCTCGGGCCGCCAGGATGGCCGGCAGGCGTTCGAGGGCGATAGCGATGCACTGTTCAAGCTTGAGCGTCTGGCCCTTCTTGATGATCTCGTCCGTTTGCCCGTCATAAGACGCTATGAGGGCCGGGAGCACAAGGAAAATCGTGCCCCATTGGACGCGCGCTCTCGCCCCTTTAGCCCCGTAACGCAATCTTATTCTCCTTTTTATCGCCCTACTCTGTGGATACCGATACCGGTCTCGTCAAACTCCTTACAGTCGGAGAATAAATTTAATTCTAGTCCATTCAATTTAAACATTCAAGAAACATGCCGATTTATTTCTAACCCCCAGATGCCGCGATATGAGCTGGTTTCTCTTGATTTGGGAGGCGTTATTAAGGACTTCGAAGCGAGCAGGACCGAATAGGTTTTAGAGTCCTGATCGAAGAACGCCGACATGGGGATCGAGCAATTCCCCTGTTCGCAGCAAGATTATAACCAAGGCTTTTCGGCGATGTCAACGGGACTCCCCCAGGGGGAAGGGTGAACGGCCTTCCCCTTCAGAGGTGAACCACGGCCCCAAAAATCACCCTTGGATTCACCTTCTCTGACTGCGGCTGCCATATCTTCTTGAAATTTACCAGGGTTTATTTTCCGCCGCGGAGGCCTCGCTCGGTGTCTGGCATATGGATTTCCCCGGGAGGCCGATTACGGTCTTCCTGGGTTCCCTGGGCTACTACCTGGGGAATTACTACCCTTACGTGCGGCTCAACTACGACAGGGAAAATGGGAACTCTTCGTTTTCCTGCGTCCTGACCGTTCGAAGGTATTTTTCTGCGGACAACTATCTTTACATCGGCTACGGGCGGGGCACCGGGCTGCTCGAAGACCTGACCGTTCAGGACTTGTTGACCACGCCGGGCAACATCTATCTGGCCGGCACCACGTGGTACATCTTCCGGAGCATCCGGCTCGAATTCAACTTCTCCCGGACGAGTGACAAGTCCATCTCCCAGAAGACCTTCCAGCTCACGACCGGCTATCGGTGGCAGTGAGCCCGGGTCCCGGCCTGGGCCCCATCCCACATTCATCAGCCCCCCCCGATATTCCCCGAAAAAAATCTTCAAAAAACGCTTGACTCTGACGTTACGTCATAGTTGATAATGGTCTCGAGGACAAGGCCATGAAGGAGAATTATCTCATCAAGGAGTTTGCCGACCTGACGAAAGTCACCGTCCGAACGCTCCACTATTACGACGAGATCGGTCTGCTCAAGCCGAGCTTCGAAAAAGCCAACGGCTACCGGGTCTACACCGACACCGACCTGCTGAAGCTCCAGCAGATCGTGACCCTGAAGTTCATGGGGTTCTCCCTGGACCAAGTCCGCGAGCTTCTCGACCGGAAGGGCTACGAGGTCGTGAGATCCCTGAAAATCCAGGCCGGAGCGGTCAGGGACGAGATCGACCGACTCAGGCAGGCCTCCCGGGCCATCGAGCAGGTTTTGGGCCTTCTTGAGACCAAAGGCCGGATCCACCGGCAAAAGCTCATCAAGATCATGGAGGTTATCCAAATGGGTGAAGACGTCAAGAAAACGTGGCACGAAAAGTTTTTTACGGAGGCGGAGCTCAAGGAGTTTCAGGAGGTGGGCAAGAAATACACTCCCGAGATGGTGGAGACCTATCAGCGCCACTGGGCTTTGCTCATCGAGGAAGTCAGGAAAAACCTCGAGGCCGACCCCGCGAGCGACATCGCCCAGTCCTTGGCGAAGCGCTGGAAGAACCTGCTCGACGAAGCCTACGGAGGCCACCCCGAGCTCAAGGCCAGGATCGGCCAGGCCTACACCGCCAGCGCGGTCCCGGCCGACTATAGGATGTTCGGTCCCGAGGTCTGGGACTTCATCAAGAAGGCCCGCGCCGCCAAAAAGACATGACTCCGCGAGCGACATCGCCTAGTCCCTGGTGGAGCGATGGAAGGACCTGCTCGACGAAGCCTACGGAGGCCACCCCAGGTTCAAGGCCAGGACCGGCCAGACCTGCACCGCCGGCGAAGTCCCGGCCTCGCTCATCATGGAGACGAATCGGACCGGGCGGAAGTTCCAAGACCATTGTCCGGGCTGGATATTCGCCCTCAAAAAAATATAATGAGAGGGTCATGATAATCAGCGGGTCGGTCAAATGAGGTCCTCGATGATGAAAAAGCTCCTCGGCGCGCTTCTCCTCGGCCTCTCCGTCTCAACCCTCGCTTCGGCCCAATTCCAGGACGATTTTAAAGGCCCCCTGAAAAAGGACCTCGATGGGGTCAAGGGCTGGTCCTTCTTCTCCGGAGAAGGGAACGCCGTCATGGATTTTGTCCAAAGGGACGGTTACGCCTCCATCCTGGTGGATGCAACCAAGGACCGGCGCGGCGTCTGGTGGGCGTTGATCAAGCGCAAGGTTTCCGACAAGATGGACCTCGCCCTTCTCAAACGGCCCGGCTACGCCCTCCGGGTCGAGGCCCGCATCCGAGTGAGCCACGCACCGCGCCGGGTGAACCTCCATCTCAACACCCAGAAGACCACCGATTTTCTTAGCCATCTCATGGAGTTCGACATCCCCGACACAACGAGTTGGCACACGATCAGCATGACCACCCGCGGGTTCGAGGCCGAACCGGGAGACACGGTCAACGGCCAGATGGCGCTCATGGACTGGGGATTAGGGAAATACCGCGTTGACGTGGACTATTTCAAGGTGGACATCATCGACACGGCGGTCGCCGGCCCTGATCAGGGGGATCCGGTGCCGTACCATCCGCCCGTCGCCGACCCGGGATCGTTCTCCCGCGAGGTCCGGGTGGCCGCCGACGCGACCGTCGACCTCGACAATCCGGATGTCAACTTGAACAACTGGTATGTCCGGGACGCCGGAAAAAGGACAAACGTCGTCACGGCCGGCGGCACGCGGCTCATCATCCTGCGATGGGATCTTGCCGCCTTTGCGGGAAAGAAAGTCTCGGGCAGCGGCCTACTCGAGCTGACGACCCGCTCGCTCGAGCGCACTTCGGACGAGCACCCGGACTTCGGATTGATCCGGGTCGTCGAGATCCTCGGCGGGGACCCGCGCTGGGATCAGAAGACCGTCACCTTCGACAGCCTGCGCCTGGGGAAGCCCCTCGACGATGTCCTGGATCCGCAGATGATCATCGACTGGCCCGTGACCGAGGGCGCTAGCGGTAAGACCTACCTGACCATCTCCAAGCCCGCTTTGCAGCGCCTGATCGACGGGAAGGCCTTGGGGATCGCCATCAAGCCCCTGGGCGCCATCAACGCTTCGTTTTATGCCCTGGAATACGAGGGCGGGAGATTGAGCGCCCGGCTTCTCCTCAATTTCCGGAAATGACCCCTGGCCGCGCGGCCTTCTTGATCTTCGCCCGGAGCCCGGCCTCCCATTTCATGTATTGTTCGAGAGCGTATCGGGTCGCGAAGCCCGGTTCTCCAGTCAGTTTTCCGGCGATCTCTCCCGGAGGCGTACCCAACTCCCCGGGCCGGATCTCATAACGGCTGACGGTCTGGAGGATGACCGATCGTGCCAGGCCCGTCCTGAGCGGGGGACTGAAGAAGGTTATCTCGACCTTGTCATTCGGGCTCGGGAGGTCGAGGTACCGGCCGTCGGCTTCGGCCAGCGCGGCTTTTACAGCTTCGCTGTCAAGGCCGGGCGCCGCGGCGCTCTCCGGGCTGACCTCGTTCACCTCGACCGGGACGTCCTTGCTGTAGTCCACTGCTAGCCGGTCGATCACCCAGAAGTTCACGGGAGGCATGAGCTTGATCTTGAGCGTCGGGCCGGAGACGTCGCCGATGTCGATGATGCAGAGCTTGTCCCGGGGGACGAAGGGCCCGCCGCCGTAGATCGTCTGGCGGGGCTGCCAACCGTTCTTGGTTTCCACCCAGACCCTGAGCTTGTAAAATTCCTCCTCCCGGTACCAATCCCGGGCCCGGCCGCCGGACATGTCGAGCCGGCCCTGGTCGTCCGACCGCCCGGGAACGCTGCCGCCCGTGACCCCGAGGAACATCCCGGCGAAATGGGCGGCCCACATCGTGTTCGTGGCATTCACGAGGAGCTTGGCCTGCTTGACGCCCGGCGGCTTGGGGAACTCGAAGACAAGCTCGTCCCTCAGATCCTCTTTTTTCTTCGGGTCTCTCTCTTCCTCGGGGCTCACCCAGACCAGCTTGTCGTTCCGGGCGACAAGAGGCAGGATATCCGTCCCGCGCCGGTCGCGCGCTTTCCTGGGCGCGAGCGGATCAGAGACCGTGTGGATCGCCCCCCTGAAATCCAGGGCGATGCCCGTCTTCGGCGGATGATCGACGACGATGATCTTCAACATGTCGGTGGACTTGGGCTCATTGAGCTCGTTGCCGAACAGGAACCTGGCCCGCCCGCCACCCTCCGGCGTGCAGTCGACCGCCGTCCATTCCGTGATCGTGAAGCCCTGGCCGGGCGCCGCACCATGGAGCTCGGCGTCGACGAAGTAGCTCTCCCAGAAATCTTTGTAGACGGGCGGAGGCGCCCCCTCTCCCCCCGAGTCGTCCAGGGAATCGAGGAGTCCCTCGTCCTCGGTCACGGCCAACAGGGCGATGACCAGGGTGATGACGAGGGCATAGCCCAGGCCCTGCAGGATCGAGGCCCCCGTGTTGGCGGTCTTGACCCAGGCCAGCTGAATCTCCGAAAGAGGGATGAGGACCGGCACGTAGGCCTGGCAGACGAGCTTGTCCTCTACGGACCGTGACGTCAGGACGCGATACGTTTTTCCATCTTTGGTCGTGACTTCGCCGGGCCTGGTTTCGTCGGCCATGAGGACACGGGCAATATCCGCCCGGTCGAATTCGACCGTCTTCAGGGTTTCGCCGACGACATTCCCGCCGCTGATCCTGGCCGGGCGGGCCTCGCTGAACTCGAAGTATTCCCTCGCTCTTGTCTGGACGCCCAGGATCCGGGCCTTCGGCCCGTTCCTGGCCACGGTGGCGAAGTCTCTTTGCTGGATCCGGTAGATGCAAGAGGTCGAGAACACGAAGAAAGCGGGCAGCATGAAGGCCGCGACGATTTTCATGGCCATCTGGGTTCCCCCTCGAGAGGGTTTCATCGCTCCATCCTGTCTTCGTCCGTCCGCCGAAAATATAGGGTCGCCGAGGCCCGGAGATGTCATGATTCTGTCAAGAGTTTGTTAAGAAAATGTCAACATGCGGCCGCAGACGGGACCTAAAGCCGGATGACCCTCAAATACCTGTCGATGTACTCCTCCGGGAGTTTGCAGTCCTTGGCCCCGTCGAGGATCACTTTTTCGTAATCGGGATGAGGTTTCCCCAAGGCCCGGGGCGGCCGGAAATAAGCCATCGCCGCATGGGCCTTCCCCTCCGCATCCTTCACCTCGACGACTTTCCGCTCATAGTCCTTGGGATAACCCTCGAAGGAGTCCATAGCCAGCTTGTCTTTCTCGGTGATCTCGAAGAGGGCCCCCCGGACGACCTCGGTCCCGGAGGATAAGAAATTGGCCGTCGCTCCCTGCCGTGTCTCGGAATAGCCGTCGTAGACGAACCGATGGCCTTCCAGGATGACGGGCTTCAGGAAACGGCCGCCGGGACACCTCTCCTTCATCTGGGCATGGTTCATGTTCGAAGCGTAAGCAAAATAAAGCATCGCACACCCCCGTGCCCGGCCTCCGATCGCGCCGGCGCCGGAATGGGCACAATCCATCCCTGCCCGGTCGCCTGAGCCCGGGCGGCAGCCGGCGCCTGGCCCTTCCGGGCGCTAATTCATTCCCTTCATGCCCTTGACCTTGCTATATCCCGCGGGCACGTCGTAGCTCCCGGCCGGGGCCGTTCTGTCGCCGCATTCGATGAGCTCGGTGGTCGTCACGATGTCCGAGCCCCTCATTTTGGCGGTCGTCGTCTGATAGGCAATGACGCCCTTGATCTTCTGCATCTCCTTGATGATGTCCTGGAAGCCCGGCTGGCTGGCCATCATCGCATTGACGGACGTGAGGTAGAGCTTGGCGTCGATCTTGAGGTCCTCGGTCGCCCAGGCCTCGGAATTCGTCTCTCCCATGGGCATCTTCATGTCGATAATGTACTTGCGGCAGCTCCAGCTCCCGATCTTTTTCGTTTCCCCGGTCTCGGTCACCTTCACGGTGATCCCGCCCATCATCCCTTTCGTCAGCCCCTTCATGAAGCCCGCGACTTTCTGCCCCTGTTCACCCTTCTCCGCGAGGGCTTCGTCCACCGCCTTGCTCATATCCAGGGGCATTTCCGCGTACGTCTTCTTGTTGTGGTCAATCATGTACAAAAGGCCCTTGTCCGCGAGGAGGAGGGTCGATTTTCCGCCGTCGTGGTCCGTCCGGGCCTTGTTTTCGCCGAGCCAAAAGACGACGGTTTCGTCCTTTTCCGGCTGGGTCTTGCCCATGACCGTGAAGGATCCGGTGTGGGTTTTCTGCTTCATGTAAACATCGGCCCGGACGGAGACGACCCCCAGGGCCAACGAGAAGACCAGAAGGACGACAAAAATGCTCCAGGATCTTTTCGTGCTCATATGAATCCTCCTCTTCAGAATTGGATGGTTTCATCCGCCGCCGCACGGGAGACCCTCGAAGAGCCGTGGCCGCCGGAAAAAAGCCCTGCCTGTCGAAATGGAGCCCTCATGCGGATTGATTGGTTTATATCGCGCCCGGGGTCGAAAGTCAAGCCGCGCTCCCGGCGAGCGGCGGCGATCTCCCGGAGAGAACCCGCGTCCGGAGCCTCCCGTCACGCACGCCGCCCGGCCCGGCCCCGGCCTTGACAGCCCGGCGGATGGTCGATATAAGTCATTCCATGCACCACCTCAGGATAAACCGAAGCTCCAGGGTTTTTCAGTTCTTTGCTTTGGCAACGGTCGCGGTCATGGCCGGCACTTCCCTCGCTTTAGCCGGGCCGGTCAAGCGCCCGATCTCACTCGACGACCTCGCCAAGATCCGCAGCGTCGGGGACCCCCAACGGTCGCCTGACGGGAAATGGGTCGCGTACACCGTCGGGACGACGGACATCGACAAGGACAGGCGTGATACCGACCTTTGGATGGTGAGCTGGGACGGCGCCGAGCAGGTCCGCCTGACCGCCAGCCCGGACGGCGAGAGCTCCCCCCGCTGGAGCCCGGACGGACGCTTCCTCGCCTTTCTCGCCTCGCGGGGGACCGAGGAGGAGAAAAAACTGGGCGCCCAAGTCTGGCTGCTCGACAGAAGGGGCGGTGAGGCCCAGAAACTCACGGACATCAAGGGCGGAGTCAACGATTATGCCTGGTCGCCGGACGGCCGGCGGCTGGTGATCGTCTCGAGCGACCAGGACCCGGCCGACGAGCCTGAGAAGATGGAAGGCTGGAAGCGCAAGACAAAGCCTCCCATCGTTATCGACCGCTATCACTTCAAGCAGGACCGGTCCGGCTACCTCAAGAAGCTCTATTCGCACCTGTGGCTCTTCGACGTGACCTCCCGAAAGGCCGAGCCGCTCACGACCGGGCCATATAACGATTCCTCGCCCGCCTGGTCGCCCGACGGCGGCCGGATCGCTTTCCTCAGCGAAAGGGGGCCCGACCCGGACCGCGCCCCCGACTCCAACGTCTTCGTGGTCGAAGCGAAGCCCGGAGCCGAGCCGAGACAATTGACGTCCTATGAAGGGCCGGACGGCGGGCGCCCCGCCTGGAGCCCGGACGGCCGGTGGATCGCCTTCCTCCGCGGCGACGAGCCCCGCTTTTCGGCCTACAATCTCAACAAGCTGGCCGTCGTCCCGGCGGAGGGCGGACCTGCGAAGATCCTGACGGAAGCGCTCGACCGCGGCGTTTCGGGCCCCATTCTCTGGACGCCGGACGGGAAAAGCCTGCTCTTCCTCGTTTCCGACGACCGCGTTGTCTACGTGGGCCGGACCGCGGCCTCGGGCGGTCCTGTCGAGAAGCTGACCACAGGGCGGCGCACGGTCTCGAGCATCTCGCTCGGTCCCGACAGCGCGATCACCCTGCTCGCCGGAACCGCGACGGAGATGGCCGAGGTGAACGCTCTCGAAGGCAGCACGCTCCGGCGGCTGACCCATCAGAACGACGCTTTGTGGACCGAGCTCGAGCTCGCGACGACGGAGGATTTCACCTCGAAGAGCAAGGACGGCGCGGTCGTCAACGGCCTCATTGTCAAGCCGGCGTCCTTCACGCCCGGCCGGCGCACCCCGACGCTCCTCCGCATCCACGGCGGACCGAACGGCCAGGACGACCACAGCTTCAGCTTCGAGCGCGAGCTTTTCGCCGCGAACGGCTACGTGGTGCTGGCGGTCAATTATCGGGGCAGCTCGGGCCGGGGGGCCGCGTTCCAGAAAGCCATCTACGCCGATTGGGGCCACAAGGAGGTCATCGACCTCCTCGGGGCCGTCGACGCGGCGGTGGCCGCGGGGATTGCCGACCCCGACCGGCTCGGCATCGGCGGCTGGAGCTACGGCGGGATCCTGACCGACTACACGATCGCCACCGACACCCGATTCAAGGCCGCGGTCAGCGGGGCGGGAAGCGCCCTGCAGCTCTCGATGTACGGGAACGACCAGTACATCCGCCAGTACGAGCAGGAGATCGGCGTTCCCTGGAAGGTCACGGATGCCTGGCTCCGGATCTCCTATCCGTTCTTCCGGGCCGACCGCATCAAGACCCCGACCCTGTTCATGGGCGGCGAGAAGGACTCCAACGTCCCGATCATCGGCGGGGAACAGATGTACCAGGCCCTGAAGAGCCTCGGCGTCGAAACCCAGCTGGTCGTCTACCCGGGCCAGTTCCACGGCATCTCGATGCCGAGCTACGTTCGCGACCGGTACGAGCGCTATCTCCTCTGGTACGGCAGGTTCCTGAAAAGGGGGGAATAGCGCCGCCGCCCCGTCCTTGACGTTGCATCCCGGACCCATGAGAATGGGGTGTTGCGAGTGAGGACCACCATGAAGAAAGCCGTATTGATCGCCTTGGCCTCCGCCCTGCTCTTCGCCGCGGCCGCCTCCCTGCTTTCCCAGGAACAGGTCTCGTTCAAGCTCCTGGGCGGGCCTGGCCGGGGTCCAGGGCGATGACTACAACAGGGGCATCGCCGGGGCCTTCCAGGCCGTGATCGTTAACTATTGGGGATCCCACATCGGGATCGGCATCGGCGGCGGTTTTTACCGCGTAACCAACACGAGCGGTGTGACGGGCGCGGCCTCCGTCCCCGATCCCACATATCAGTTCAGCCCTACATACGCCCCCAAGGTTTCGGTCATCCCGTTTTTCATCAACCTCCACTATAAGGTGAGGCTGGCGTCGCGGCTCGGACTCGATCTTTTCGCCGGGCCCGTCTTCCAGCTCGTCCAGTTCGGCTTCCGGAGAGAGGCCACGTCCTCTTTGAACTCGCTATCGGAGCTCGAAACGTTCAACGCCAGCGGCACGACCCTCGGCCTCCAGGGCGGCCTGAGCCTCAGCTTCCGGATCATCCGGGGGATCGCCCTCGTCGCGGACGGCTTTTTCCGGTCCTCGAAAGTCTCGAACATCACGGGGAACTGGTTCCTGAACAGCACCTCGTCCTCGGGCACGGTCACGAGCAGCAGCAGCTCCTATTACCTGTGGTATTACAATGACACGGCGGGCAGCGTCTATAACCGGATCGGCTTCTTCGACTCCAGCAGGCCGGCGGGCGAAGGCGTATCCGGCGCCCGGAAGGCCGACCTCAATCTCTCGGGCCTGACGGCCATGATCGGCCTCAAGCTCAGCCTTTAATCGGTCCCGGTCCGCCTCGCCGCAAAGACAAGATCAGGCGCTGGCCGGGCCGCGTCGGGATGAGGATTTCTCTCCCCAATAACGCCCAAGTCTTGGGCAATCCGCCAGGAGCGCAATTGAATCAGCGAATTAACGCCGTGGAAGGGCGACTTTTCAACAAGGATATGCACAGAAGCTGTGGAAATTGCCGCGTCACGGTGCCTGAAATATAGCGCCGGCCCGAGAAGGATGTCGACTGCGAGGCGGCGGGCCCGAGGTTTGACTTTTCCCGTCGCTCTCACTATATAAAAGAGAAGAAGGACAATGCGCGCGGGAGAAGCGAATCATGAAAAAACCGTACATCAAGAAGGCTGACGAGATCGGCCCCCTAACGGTCTGGATCGTAGACGGCCAACACGTCCGGAAAAATATCGACGAGGAGTTCACCAACTTCGGCCAGCACTACCGCTTCCGGTTCATCCCAGTGCATGAATTCTGGATCGACAGGGAGCACGGCCTGGGCGAAGAGCATTTCTTCATTGACCATCTGCTCGTCGAGCACAGGTTGATGGCCGGCGGCATGCTCTATGACAAGGCCCTGGAGAGGGCCGACGCCGTGGAGAGGAAGGAGCGCCGCAAAACTGAGCTTATCCAGGAGATTTCCAAGTTGCCGAAGAAAGAGATCGTCGAAAATATCCACAAGCGGCTGCTTAAGAAATACAGCGGCACGGTCAAGGTCTGGCTCGTCAAGGGCGAACTGGTCCGGAGCCTCTATTTTATCGACTTCACCGAGGGCGGACATGATAAGGTCTATCATTTCGTCCCGAGAAACGAGGCCTGGCTCGACGACGATATCGGGCCCGGAGAACGGAAGTTCGTCCTCCTCCACGAGCTCCATGAACGGCACCTGATGAGCCTGGGCTGGCCTTATTTCAAGGCCCACCGCTCCGCGAGCAGGATCGAATACCACTGCCGGGCCCACCCGGAGGAGCTGGAAGCCAACCTCCGGCTGGAAGCGGAAAAGAACGCCTGACCCGAAAGCCCCAATGAATCACGCCTTTCAGGAAAAGGGGGCCCGTGTGGCCGGCCGGAAGCTCATTCCCCTGGTCCAGATTGGAGCCATCGTTTTCTTCTACGTGACCGGCGCGGAAATTGCCAAACGGATTTTTTATAGACGGACGTCCGCCTGAGCCATCGACTCTTCTATCCCGGCGATTTCCAATTCGGTGACACATAACTAAATACCGAATTGGCTCGGGACCATCGTAAGAAAACCTATTTTGGTAATTAGCTATATGTCACCAAATTATGTGCTCTCGATTTCGGCTGACGCCGGCCTGAAAATTTATTCAGTTGAAAAGATGCTCTCCTTTGAGATAATAATTCGTTTTGGTGAAGACAAATCCATTGGTCAGAATTGTCGGGCTGGCCGCGGGCCTGGCCATGGCGGCCGCGTGCGTCCGCTACCACCCCAAGCCGGTCGAGCCTGCCAAGGTCATGGAGGACTTCGAAGCCAGAAAGCTCGACACCCCGGAGCTTAAGGATTTCCTTCTCCAGAACCAGGACATCAAGGACTGGCCCCCGGCCGCCTGGGACCTCAAAGCCCTGACGCTAGCAGCGCTTTACTATCACCCCGACATGGACGTCGCCCGCGCCGAGTGGGGGGTCGCCCGGGCCGGCCGGATCACCGCCGGCGAGCGGCCCAATCCGACCCTGAATCCGCTGATGGGCTACAACTCCACGACGCCGAGGAGCGAGGTCACGCCCTGGATCCCCGAGATCACTCTGGAGATCCCGATCGAGACCGCCGGCAAGCGGGGTTTCCGGGTCGCCGAGGCCCGGCACCTTTCCGAGGCGGCCCGCTGGAATATCCTGTCCGCGGCCTGGGAGGTACGCAGCCGCCTGCGGGGGGCCCTGCTCGAGGTTTACGCCACCGGAGAAAAGGCATCCCTCCTTCACGACCAGGAAAAGCTCCAGTCGGAGACCGTCCGGATCATCGAAGCCCAAAAGGAAGCCGGCGAGGTTTCGATGTACGACCTCACACAGGCCCGCGTGGCTCTCGACAACGGCCGGCTGGCCGCGATCGAGGCCGACCGGGTCAAAGAGGACGCCTTGGCCCGGCTGGCCGCGGCCCTCGGCCTGCCGCGCCGGGCGCTCGACGGCGTCAACCTCTCCTTTGATGGCTTCCGCCGCCCGGAGCCCGACATCCCGGCGGGAGAGGTCCGCCGCCATGCCGTTCTTAACCGTTCGGACATCCTGGCTTCTCTCTCCGAATATGCGGCCAGCCAGTCGGCCCTCCGGCTCGAGATCGCCAAGCAGTATCCCGATATCCGCCTCGGCCCCAACTACCAGCTCGATCAGACCGACAGCAAATGGACGATCGGCCTGGCCCTCGACCTCCCCATCCTCAGCCGTAACCGCGGTCCGCTCGCCGAGGCCGAAGCGCGGCGCACCGAGAGCGCCGCACGCTTCCTGGCCCTCCAGTCCCAGATCATCAGCGAGCTCGATGCCGCCGTCGAGGATTGCCGTTCGGCCCTCCTGAAATCCAAGGCGGCCGACGATCTTCTGGTCAACCTGACCGGACAGGAACGGGTGGCCCGGGCCAGACACGAGCTCGGGGAGATTTCGAAGCTCGAGCTCCTGGGCATTGAGTTCGAGCTCAACGCGGGTGCGCAGGCCCGACTGGAGGCCCTGGTCCAGGCCCAGGAAGCTGTCGGGCGGCTGGAGAACGCGGCCCAGAGCCCGCTCGACGTCAAGGATTGGATCACCACGAAGCCCCAGGCGGATTCCGGGCCCGTGAAGGAGCGTAAGGATGACTAAACGCCAGGTCATAACCGGGTTGATCATTCTCGCAGTCGCGGCAGCGGCCGCCCTCATCCTGATCAAAGGGCTCGGGCATAAAGCCGCCGAGGAAGAAGGCGTCGTCACGGACGTCGCCGTCCACGTCGGGAAGATCGTCCGGGCGACGCTCCACCGCTACGTCACGGCCTACGGAACCGTGGAGCCGGAGCCGCCCGGTGACGGAAAGCCCGCGGGCGGGGCCTTCGTCTCGGTCCCCGTGGGCGGCATCCTGGCCGAGATCCGGTGCACGGAAGGCCGCCCGGTCCAGGCAGGTTCGATTCTCTTCCGGCTCGATACGCGCCTGGCCGAGGTCGCCGTTTCCAAGGCCCGGAAGGAATTCGAGTCCGCCGCCAGGACTTACGAACGCCAGAAGAAGCTTCTTGTCGCCGACGGGACGTCCCAGAAAGCTTTCCAGGAGGCCGAACTGCAACTCAATACCGCCCGCAGCGAGCTGGCCGCGGCCGAGACGGAATTGTCTCTCCTCGAGATCAAGGCCCCCCTGGCCGGGACGGTGGTCAGGATCAACGCCCGGCTCGGCCAGTCGGTCGAGACGAACGCGGTCCTGGCCGAAGTCATCGCCCTTGGGCGTCTCGTCGTCACCGCCCAGGTCCCCAGCCGCGAGGCCGGCCTGCTCAAGGCGGGCCAGGCGGTCGATTTCGGCACCGGGAGCGCGGCCGCCGGAAAGCTGACCGTTGTCGGCAAGGACATCGACCCCAAGACGGATACGGTGCTGGTCCGGGCGTCCATCCCGACGGGGGCGGGGTTCCAGCCCGGCCAGTTCTTGACCATCAGAATCGTCTCGGAAGAGCGGCGCGACGTCCTGGCTGTCCCCGAGGAGAGCGTCGTCCCCGGCCCTGACGGCGGCACCGTCCTGATGATCATCGAGGGCGACAAGGCCATCCCGAAAGCCGTCAAGGCGGGCCTTCGCGACGGCGGCCTGGCCGAGGTCGAAGGGGAAGGCTTAAAGGAAGGATTGGTTATCGTCACGGCGGACGCTTACAACATCACGGGAGAAACGAAGGTCCACGTCATCGAGAAAAAATAGCCGACATGAGCAAAGATTCAGCCCTCGGCCGGTTTGCCACGCGCCATGCCCTCCCGATCGTTTTCATCAGCATCGCCCTGTGCCTGGCCGGAGTGTACGCGGCCCTGACCCTGCCGTCGTCCGTCTTCCCGCAAACGAATTTCCCGCGCGTCGTCATCCTCGTGGACAACGGCGTCATGCCGGCCGACGAGATGATGGCGACCATCACCCGGCCCATCGAAGAGGGCATGAAAGACATCCCCGGTGTCACGACAATCCGGTCGGCGACGGGGCGCGGCTCTGCGGAAGTCAATGTCTTCTTCAACTGGAAAGTCGACATGACCCAGTCCGAGCTCTACGCCCTCGGCCGCCTGTCCCAGATCCGGGCCTCGCTGCCGTCGACCGCCGAGACGAAGGTCTACCGGGTGACTTTCTCGAATTTCCCGATCATCGGCGTCAGCCTGACCAGCCCCCGGCGCGAACTGACCAAACTCTGGGAGATCGCCCGCTACGAGCTCAAGCCGCGCTTTCTCCAGATCCCGGGCATCGCCCGGGTGGACCTGGTCGGCGGACGCACGCCCGAGTTCCACATCATCGTCGACCCTCTCCGCCTCCAGGCGGCCGGCCTGACCCTGACCCAGGTCACGGAAGCCCTGAACAAGAACAACCTCGTAACGTCGACGGGCCTCCACGAGGAAAACCGGCTGCTGTACCTGGCCGTGGTCGACGGCCGCGTTCACTCCATCAAGGACATCGAAAATTTCCCGGTGACGGTCGCCGGCAAGCACCCGGTCCTCGTCCGCGATTTCGCCAGGGTCGAAAGGGGTCCCGAGCCGGTCTTCAACTATGTCACCGCGGACGGCCAGGAAGCCGTGCTGATCAATATCTACAGCCAGCCGGACGGGAGCACGCTCGACATCGCCAGGCGCCTGAGGGAAGATCTCAAGGTCCTGAGAGGTGAGCTGCCGGCCGACTTGAAACTGGCCTTCTTCTACGACCAGTCCCTCCTCGTGCGCGCCTCGGTCCAGAGCGTCTGGGAGGCCATCATCTTCGGCCTCATCCTCTCCGTGCTCATCCTCTACTTCTTCCTGAAGAGCTGGAGGACCACGTTCGTCGCGACCCTGGTCATCCCGGTCACGGTCCTCGTCACGCTCCTCTCCATCAAGGCCGCCGGGCTATCGTTCAACCTGATGACGCTCGGAGGGATCGCGGCCGCCATCGGCCTCGTCATCGACGACGCGATCGTCGTTGTCGAGGCGATCCACACCAAGCGCAAGTCCGGGCGGGACCGGCTGACGGCCATCCGCGAGGCTATCAGCGAGATCTTTCGGCCGCTGGTCGGCTCGACCCTCACTCCCGTCGTCGTTTTCGTTCCTCTCGCGTTTCTGGGTGGGGTCACCGGCGTTTTCTTCCGCGCCCTGGCCCTGACCATGGTCGTCGCCCTGCTGACGTCGCTGGTCCTGGCCGTGACCCTGACGCCGTCGCTCGCCGCCTGGTTCCTCCGCTCCCGGAAGCAGGAGGCGGAAGGGCTCCACGAGGAGCATGGCGGTCCCCTCCTTCAGCGCATCATCGGGGTTTACGAGAAGGGGGTGAGGGCCGCTCTCAAGCGCCCCTGGCTGACCATCGCTGTCTGCGCCACCGTCCTCTTTCTGGCGGTCGTGCTCTATAAGGGCCTCGAGAGCGAATTCCTGCCGCCGATGGACGAGGGCGGGTTCATCATCGATTACCTCACCCCTCCCGGGACGAGCCTGGCCGAGACCCACCGCCAGCTCCGGTACGCAGAGGACATCATCCGGTCCGTCCCGGAGCTCGAAAGCTATTCCCGGCGGACCGGGGCCCAGCTGGGCCTGTTCATCACCGAGCCGAACAACGGGGATTTCCTGCTCAAGCTGCGGTCCGACCGGAAGCGGCCGACCGAGGAGGTCCTCTCCGAGCTGAGGCACAGGCTCAACGCGGCCCTGCCCGATGTCATCTGGGAATTCCCCGGGATCCTGGGCGACCTCATCGGCGACCTGATGTACGCGCCCCAGCCGATCGAGGTCAAGCTCTTCTCGACCGACACGGCCTATCTGAAGGAGCAGGCGCCCCGGATCGCCGAGCGTCTGGGCAAGGTCCCGGGCGTCGTGGACGTCTTCAACGGGTTGATCTACACGGGGCCGACCATCAGCTTTCGCGTCCGCTACGTTGACGCGGAACGGTTCGGATTGACCGCGGGAGACATCGCGGGCACAGTGAACACGGCGATGCTGGGAGAGACGGCCTCGACTGTTCTCGAAGGTGACCGGGTGGTCGCGATCCGGGTGAAGTCGGAGCCCGGGGGCATCAACCGCCTGGAAAAACTGCGGAGTCTCCCCCTCCGGGCCGCGGACGGGACCCTGTTCAAGCTGTCACAGGTCGTGGACGTCGTCGAGGAACCGGGACAACTCGAGCTCCGGCGGGACGATTTCCGCCAGGACGTGGCCGTCACGGCCCGGCTCGAAGGACGCGACCTGGGGAGCGCCATGGCCGAGATTCGGACAACGCTCGTCAAGGACAAGACCCTTCCCCCGGGATCGGTCGAGTACGGTGGCATCTACCAGCAGCAGCGGGAATCCTTCCGCAACCTGATGTTCGTCCTGCTGATGGCCATTTTCCTCGTGTTCACCGTCCTTCTCCTCGAGTTCGGCTCGTTCTACGAGCCCCTGGCCATCGTCTTCGGCGCGGTGCTGGCCATATTCGGGACGGTCCTCGCCCTGTGGGTCACGGGGACTTCCCTCAACGTCGTCTCGCTCCTGGGGGCCATCATCGGGGTCGGCATCGTCGCCAAGAACGGGATCCTGATGCTCGATTTCGTCAGGGAGCTCCGCTCCCAGGGGCTGGACCTGGCCGAAGCGCTGGTGCGTTCGGGGCGGCGGAGGCTCCGCCCCGTCCTGATGACGTCGATGGCCGCGGCCCTGGGGATGCTACCCCTGGCCTACGGCATCGGCTCCGGCGCCGACATGCTCAAGCCCCTGGCCGTCGCGGTCATCGGGGCCCTCTGCATCTCCGTCCTTCTGTCCCTCATCGCCACGCCGACGATCTTTTACCTCATGGTCTGCCGGCGCAAAGCGGACTGACCGGAACCTATTTTCCGAATTCCAGCACCGTAAACGTGCCTGGGACAATGGTCGGCCGGGGCCGCGGCTGCTCTTTCGTCGGCGCCGGGGCCGGGCCGAATTCCGCCGTCACCAGGAAAACGTGGTGGGTCTTGGGATCCAGCTCCATGGTCCGGGCGCGCGGGGCCGTGGTCACGGTTTCAAGAACGCTGTACTTGTCGGCCGATTCCTGCTTGACGACGGTCATCGTCCCATCGCCGTTGGAGGAAAAGACCAGGCCGGTCTCGGGGTCAAAGCGGACCGCGTCCGGGCCGCCCCCGATCGGGACGGTCGTCACGACTTTCCCGTTCTCGAAATCCGACACGACCATCACCTTGTCGCAGACGCTGAACAGCCGCTTCCCCTTGAGGTCGATGGCCAGTCCGCTCGGCCCGGAGGCCGGTGCGATCGACCATCTCTTCTTGATCTGGAGAGATTTGGCATCAAAAGCGACGATTTCGTTCTTGTCCTCGCTGTTGACGAAGATCGTGCCCTTGCCGTCCGTGACGGCGAATTCGGGCTTGCCGCCGATGTCCACGGTCCCGAGGGCTTTGTTCGTGGCCGCGTCGATGGCCGTCGCGTTCGCGGTCCGGCCGTTGAAGGTAAAGACCCGGTCCGAGAAGGCGTCGTACAGGATGGCGTCGGGATTCTGCCCCGTCGACGGAACTTCTTCCAGGACCTTGTGCGTCTTGAGGTCGAAGACGGACACGCCGTTGCCCCGCCCGTTGGAGATGTATCCCCGGCCCTTATCCTGGGCGAAAGCCACGCCGTGAACACCCTTAAGATTGGTGATCGCCTCTCCCTTGACGCCGGTGTCGACGTTCAGGATCTCGACGGCGTTGCCGTGCGTCACGTAAAGCAGGCGCGCCGTGACGTCGAGGGCCAGGTAATCCCAGCCGCCCTCGCCACCGAGCATGTGCTTCTTGAGCAGGTGATAACCGGCCGGCTTCTGCGCCTGCGCGGCCGCAAAGCTCGCCATCGCCAATACCAAAAGAACGACCAGACCGACCCGTAAGGATCTCATTTCTTGTTTACCTCTTTTCATATTTTACTCCCAATCGTCCGTTTCGAACTATAACCTCTTAAGGGGCTGACGGCCTTCATGGCTGAGCATTTTCCAATGCGGCCATTCAGGCCATCTCTATTTTCTTTACGGCCAGAGGACTATTGGATGATCTTCCCGGCGGGGTCGATCGTCACGCCCTTCTTCTTGTCGTTGACCTGGATCCGCAGTTCAAACAGCTTCTGGCCATCCTTGGTCATCGCTTCGGCCTTGAGGATCTTGGAACCGGGGAATTCCCTGGCGAGCGTCTGCTGGACGGCGGCGGGCAGGCTCTCAGGGCTGACGGTTTCCTCGATCTCGGCGGCCTTGCCGTCGGCCGTGTAAAGGAGATCCCGGTTCATCTTTCCGTCGACGCTCTCGACCTCGTAATACGTCACGCCCTTTTCGGTCTCCTTGCTGGTCCCCTTGATCACGGCATGCGGATAGGCCGTTTTGAAGGCATTGAGGACAGCTGGAGGCAGGATCTTGAGGTCGACGGCGGCCGGCTTGGCTTCTTCCTTCTCCCTTTTTTCCTCGGCCTCCTCTTTCTCTTCCCCCTCTTCCTTCTTCTTGGCCATCACGGCTTTCCACTTGGGGGCCTCGACGACCTTGCCGTCCGGCGCGACCTGGACTTCGGCTTCCTGCCCGCCCTGGACGAGGTCCGCCTCGTAGATGTACCGGGGGCTGGCAAGCTTGACGAGCATCCCCTTCTCGCCTTCCTTCTTGATCTCAGCGCGGACCTCGGATCGTTCGATCTGCTTGACCGTGGCCCCGGGAGCGGCCTTCTGGATCGCTTCCGCTGCAGCCTTGGGGACATCCTTCATCGCGATGATCGTGGCGATATCCATGACTGTCCCGTCCGCGGCCACCTCGATCTCCCCCTTCCCGGCCTTGAATTCGATGTCATAAAGGGTTATCCCGGCTTCTTTCTCCAAATCGATCGAGCCGATCTCGGCGCCCGGGCAGTTCGCCTTGATCGCGTTGGCGACGACCGCGGGCAGTTCGACCTTCGACTTCCCAGCTTTTTCCTGGGCGAACCCGGCGACAGCGAGAGCGAGCACGCTCAGCGCGACGCCCATGTTAAAAACGCGTTTCATGAAAACCTCCGTTTCTTAAGTTGATTTATCCATAGGAAAACCGAGGGCGAATGTGCTGCCCGGTCCTTCCCGGATCTCAAGCTCGATGCGGCCGCCATTCACCTCGGCCGCCCACTTGGCGATGGAAAGGCCCAGCCCTGCCCCGCCGGTCTGGCTGGTCCGGTCCTTTTCGACACGATAGAACCTGTCGAAGATCAGGTCCCGGTGCTCCGGGGGGATCCCCGGCCCGGTGTCCGTGACTTCGATGAGAAACTCGGAGCCCCGGACCCTTGACCCGACCGTCACGGTGCCCGACGGCGGCGTGTATTTGATGGCGTTATCGAGAAGATTGACCAGGGCCAGACGGACCGTCGCCTCGTCGATCCGGAGGACCGCCGACTCCTTCAGGGAGAGGACGAGCTTCTGACCTTTTTCTTCGGCTAGGGCCCGCATGTCCTCGACCGCCCGCTCGACGAGGCGGGTCACGTCGGTTTCCGTCCGGCCAAGAGCCGCATGACCGCTGTCCGCCCGGGTCAGCGTCAGCAGGTTCTCGATCAGCCGGGTCAATCTGCTCACTCCCTCGAGCATGCTTCCGATGCGGTCGCGGTAGGCGGCCGCATCCAGGTCCTCCTGGAGGGCAACCTCGCCGACGCTCCGGATGACGGTCAGGGGCGTCCTCAGCTCGTGGGACGCGTCGGCCGTGAACCGCTTCAGCCGCTCAAAGGCATCTTCCAGGCGGGCGAGCATGCCGTTCATGACTCCCGCCAGCCGGCCGAATTCGTCCCCCGGGTTCTCTACGGGAAGCCGCGCCGCGAGGCTCTCCGCGGAGATCTTGGCGGCCTTTTCGGAGATGGCCGTCACGGGCCGGAGAAGCCGGCCGGCCATCACGAATCCGCCGAACGCCGCGAGCGCCAGGGCGACGGGGAGCGAGAGGAGCAGGATCGTCAGCAAGGTCCGGAGGGTCCTCCACACGGGCTCTTCTTCCACGGCCATCATCAGGAAGACGTCAGGTCCGGCCGGGCCCGCTTTCAGCCGAAACCGGGCCCCCGACGGAGACCGGAATGCCGAGATCCCCGCCGACGGAACCCGCCCGACGGACGAAAGGCCGGACCTCTCGAAGGCCGGGGTCTGATAGAAGAGCTTCCCGGCTTTGACGATCCGGAAGATCTTGCCGGCGGTTTCGGACTCGATGTCCGGAGTCTCATTGGGGTCTTCCAGAAAGGCTTGGGAGATGGTCTTGAAATCGCTTTCCAACTGCCGGTTGAGATGGCCGAAGAGGCTGGCCTTGACGAAAAGGAAAACGAATACGGAGAGGACCACGATAATCCCCGCCAGGATCAGCGAATACCAGAGGGTCAGCCGGACGCGGACGCTGGCCGGGCGGAGGCTCACGAGGGTTCCTCCGAGAGGATGAACCCCACCCCGCGGACGGTGCGCAGGAGCTTCTCCCTGAACGGTTCGTCGATCTTCCTCCGGAGGCGTCCGATGTGGACATCGATCACGTTGTCCAGAGGCGTCGCCCGCTCGGTCTCCATCCAGACCTCCCTGGCCAGCATGTCGCGGGTCACGACATGGCCCTGATGGCGCAGGAGGAATTCGAGGAGCGCGAATTCCCTGGCCGTCAGCAGGAGGGGCTGTTGGCCGCGGACTGCGGTGTGCTTGACCAGGTCCATCTCGAGGTCGGCCAGCTTCAGTTTCAGGACCTGATCGCTCCGGCCCCTCCTCAGCAGGGCCCGGATCCTGGCCGAGAGCTCGGGAAAGGCGAACGGCTTGACAAGGTAATCGTCGGCGCCGAGGTCTAGGCCGAGGATCTTGTCCTCGATCGTGTCCCTGGCCGTCAGGATCAGGACCGGCGTCCGGTCATGGGTCTTACGGAGGGCCCGCAGGATCTCGATCCCGTCCCGGCCGGGGAGCATGAGGTCGAGGACGACAAGGTCGAACGGCCGCTCGCTGAGCAGGAAGAAGCCATCCTCCCCCGTCAGGGCGACCTGGACCTCATAGTGTTCCGACTCCAGGCCCTTTTGAAGGGTCAGGGCCACCTTTTTTTCATCTTCGACAACGAGAATTCTCAAAACGCGCTCTCCAGCCGTTCCGAATATAGCACCGGGCAGGGGATCCCGCCACTGAACTTTTTCTGAAGGGATTTTCAGAGTCTCGGCCGTCCCGGCGGGGCGACCGTCAGGCTTTTTTCCGGCAGTGGAGCAGGAAGCAGGGCATGATGTTCCGCGGCTCGAACAAGACCCTGACTTGGGGAAAGCGCTTCCTCGCCAGGGAGCGCATCATGGGGCTAAACTGGTGGAAGATCACGAAGTCACCGTCGTCGGCGAGAAGCGACTCGACGGCGTCGACCAGCCCCACGCGCTGGTCCTTCGTCAGGAACGAAAAAGGGATGCTGGCGATGACCGCGTCGGCGGCCGCGACTCCCTCCGACGCGAGGATCTCCCGGACCGAGCACGCGTCGCCCTCGACCACTCGCAGGCGGGGGTCGGAGATCGACGACTTCAGGGCGGCCAGGAAGGCGGGGTTCTTTTCGATGGCGATGTAGCGGGCCCCCGGGGAGAGAGCGTCGAGGAGGGGACGCGTCACGACCCCCGGGCCGGGGCCGAATTCGACAATGGTCCTGATCGACGCGGGGCGCAGGCAGCGGATGAGCCGCCGGACGAGGAAGCGGGAGCTCGGGTGCAGCGCGCCGACGTCCTTGTCGGCGATATATTCCCTGACATAGCTCGGTCTGGGGGAAGCCATGGTCCTCCGGCCCGCTATCTCTTCTTCACCTGGAGCGCGTTGACCACGCTGACCGACGGCACGCTGGAGCGGATGAGCCGCTCGTAGCTGTCGATGTCCGATTCCTTGTCGACCGTCCCGCCCAGGGTCACGACGGTGTTGAAAACGATGATGTGGACGCGGCCGTTCATCCGGGCGAAGCTCGGACCGGTCGGGCGGGTGTAGATCAGGCGGGCGATCTGGAGGCGGAGCGAGCTGTCCATGTCCGTCGCCAGGAGGGGCTTGATCTCGTTCTCGACCTTCACGACTCCCGGTTGGGCCGCCGCGATCTTGACGAATTCAGCGGCGTGCCAGGGGTAGTACACCCAGCCCTTGAGCGTGGCCACCCGCTGGTCGGAGACCGCCACGCCGACGAGATCGAAAATGACGTAAGAGGTACTCGTTTCGATCCCCGACATGATTCCCTCGCCGATCTGCTGGAGCGAACGGCCCGCCTCGGCCAGGGCGATGCTGTTCACGATCTTGTATCCTTTGGCCGCGGAAAGGGCGTCGCGTCCGGCCTGGTCTTTCTGGGCCAGGGTCCGGACTGTCCCGCTCAGGGTAACGGTCTTGTCCCCGATGGACACCTGGATGTCGTTGCCGACGAGGAGGCCATGCTGCTTGAATTTCCCCTCGATCCGGCCCTGCACGGCGGCGTCGGAGCTTTTGTCCTGTCCGGCGGCAAGGAACGTGCCCCCGCACAGGACGGCCAAGGCCAGAAAGGAGACAATGATCCTCATTCCTGGAAACACTTTCTTTTTCATCCGTCCCTCCTTTTTGAAAGCCTGTCCGTTCAATGGCTGGTGAATTTATCACTATTATAGTTTATGGGACGAAATTTCGCCACCTGGAAGGGTTTTCTCCGGGTCGCGGACGCGGCGGAGGATGGGGCCGTGAGGAAAATGCGCGGTTCAGGCCAGGGTTTTCCGGACAGCCTCCTGCCAGCCCTGGTAGAGCCTCCGGGCTCGCTCCTCTTTCATGGAAGGCGCGAACTTCCGGTCAAGGGACCAGAATCGCCGGATCTCGTCCGGGCCGCTCCAGAAGCCCGCGCCGAGGCCGGCGAGGCAGGCGGCGCCGAGCGCGGTCGTCTCGACGGTCCGGGGCCTGAGGACGGGGATGCCGAGGATATCGGCCTGGAACCGGCAGAGAAAATCGTTGGCGGCCGCTCCCCCGTCGACCCGGAGCTCCGGGATCTCGAGCCCCGAATCCAGCCTCATGGTCTCCAGGACGTCGCGCGTTGAGTAGGCCATGGCCTCCAGGCCGGCCCGGACCAGGTGGTTCTTTCCGGCGCCGCGGGTCAGCCCGACGATCGTCCCCCGCGCCTCCGCATCCCAATATGGGGCGCCGAGCCCGACGAAGGCCGGGACGAAATAGACGCCAGCGTTGTCCCCCGCCGCTTGGGCCATGGCCTCCGATTCGGCGGACGTCCGGAGCAGGCCGAGCCCATCGCGAAGCCACTGGATGGCCGCCCCGGCAACGAAGACGGAGCCCTCCAGGGCATAGGCGACCTTCCCCTCCGGGCCGCAGGCGATCGTCGTGATCAGGCCGTGTCGCGAATCGACCCGTTGACGGCCGGTGTTGAGGATGATGAAGGAGCCCGTGCCGTACGTGTTCTTGGTCATCCCCGGCTCGAAGCAGGCCTGGCCGAAGAGCGCGGCCTGCTGGTCGCCGGCCATGCCGGTAATCGGGATCCCGGCTGGGAGCCGGCCGGTCTTCACCGTCCGGCCGAACTCGCCCGTCGAAGGCAAGGCTTCGGGCAGGATGGCCCCGGGGATGCCGAAGAGATAGAGGAGGTCGTCGTCCCAGCGCAATCTGTCAATGTCGAAGAGCATGGTCCGCGAGGCGTTGGTGTAATCGGTGGCATGGCTCCGGCCGCCGGTGAGCTTCCACAGGACCCAGGCGTCCGTGTTGCCGAACGCGAGACGGCCGCTTCTCGCCCTGGCCTTCAAGCGCTCGCGCCCGAGGATCCACTCCGTCTTGGTCGCCGAAAAATAGGCATCGACCGGGAGCCCCGTCTTTTTCCGGATCAGGGCGACCGTCCCCGGGTCTTTTCTGAGCTCGCGGCAGCGGTCGGCCGTCCTCCGGCACTGCCAGACGATCGCGTTCCGGACGGGGCGGCCCGTCCTCCTGTCCCAGACGACGGCCGTTTCCCTCTGGTTGGTGACGCCGATGGCCGCGATCGAAGAGCCGGGGACCCGGGCGAGAACCTTCTGAATGGTCCGATCGACGCTCCGCCAGATCTCCTCGGGGTCATGCTCGACCCACCCGGGCCGCGGAAAATACTGGGGGAATTCCTCGTAAGCGGCCGCGACCTCCCGGCCCCGCCGGTCGTAGACGATCGCCCGGCTGCCCGTCGTTCCCTGATCGATGGCCAGGACGTGGTCCATCTCAGGCCCTCTTTTCGGCCCAGGCAAGGATGTCCCGGAACACCTGCTCCCGGCCGAGGTCGATGGACAGGGCGTGGAGCATCTCCGGGTATTCGAGGATCGTCTTGTCTTCAAGCGCGAGCTTCCGGAACAGCTTCCGGCCGGCCCGCTCGTCGACCAGGAGGTCCGTTCCTGAGATCAGGAACAGGGAGGGGACGCGAAGCTCTCCCGCCAGCCGCTTCGCCTCGCTTTGCGCGTGCAGCGTGCCGAACAGGCATTTCAGACTGGCCACGCGCAACTCGTCGGGATTCGCGTCCATGACAGCCTGGTACGCGGCGTCGCGGGTGCACATGGCCGACGTGAACGGGACCGGGATCGTCGTCTCAGGCTTGATCGCGATCAAGGCTACGAGCTTCAGATACACCGCGGCGGGGAACTTCATCGCGCTCTTGAAGGCCGGAGAGATGAGGACCTGGCCGGCGAAGGCTTCTGGATGGCGGCAGGCCAGGTTGAAGGCGAGGAGGCCGCCCAGGCTTTCGCCGAGGACGAAGATCCTGCGCCCCGGGTTTTCCCTGGCCGCGGTCTCGCCGAGCTTCAGGACGTCCTGCTCCCAGACGCGGAGGGAGTCGACGTGCCCCCGGGGCCTCTCGGGCGTCCGGCCGAACCCCCGGAGCTCGAGGCCGTAAGAGGAGAAGCCGTTCCGGGCCAGGAAGCCGGCCAGGAAATCCCAGCGGGCGGTGTGGGCGCCGAGGCCGTGGACGAGGAGAAAGACGGCTTCGGGGGACGCGGCCGGAGGCGTCGCCTCCCATTTCCGGTAAAGGATGTCCGTTCCGACGAGCTCGGCCATGGCGGGATTATAGCAAACAAGGTGGCGCGGCTCCAAGGGACATCTTCCATCATGACGCGGCGCCTTGACAGGGCCACCGGGAAATAAATATCATCGCGGCATGAAATCATCCGTTCAGTCCAAACCGCGCCTTTTGGCCCTGGATACGCTCCGGGGGTTCGACATGTTCTGGATCATCGGCGGCGATGCCTTTTTCCGGGCGCTGGCCAAGGTCACGAGCTGGGGCTCCGCCGCGGTCCTGGCGGCCCAGCTCGAACACGCCGAATGGCAGGGTTTTCATTTCTATGATCTCATCTTCCCCCTCTTCATGTTCATTTCCGGCGTGGCCATCCCCTATTCCCTGCTGACCAAGGCCGAGAGCGGCGCCGACAAGCGCGGCGTCTACCTCAAGCTCGTCCGGCGGGCCCTCCTGCTCGTCTTTCTGGGGTTCGTCTACAACCACCTGCTCGACCTGGACTTCGCGAACCAGCGTTACGCGAGCGTCCTCGGGCAGATCGGACTGGCCTATCTCTTCGCCGCCCTCATCATGCTGAACGTCAGGAGCTTCAAGGGCCGGCTGGCCGCACTGGCGGGGATCCTCGGCGGCTATGCGGCGATCCAGCTCCTGGTGCCCGTCCCCGGGATCGGAGCCGGCGTTCTGACTCCCGAAGGCACGATCAACGGCTTCATCGACCGTCTCCTCCTGCCGGGGCGGCTCTACGACAAGATCTTCGACCCCGAGGGGATCCTGTGCATCCTTTCGGCGACGAGCGTCACCCTGATGGGGGGCCTGGCCGGGAGTTTCCTGCGCCGTGAGAAATGGAGCGGCGCCCGCAAGGCCCTGGTCCTCGCCGGGACAGGGACCGTTTTGGTGGCCATGGGCCTCGTCCTCAAAGGCTGGTATCCGATCATCAAGAAGGCCTGGACATCGACCTTCGACATCTACGCCGCCGGCTGGTCGTTCCTGCTCCTGGCCCTGTTTTACCTGGTCGTGGACGTCTGGGGGGTGCGGAAATGGACTCTCTTTTTCCGGGTGATCGGAATGAACTCGATCACGATCTACCTGGGCAGCCGGATGATCGATTTCGAGGCCACGAGCAGGTTCCTGTTCGGGGGGCTGGCCCGGCTCGCGGGCTCGGCGGGCGTCCTCATCATCCTGGCGGGCGTCGTCGCCCTCGAATGGCTGTTCCTCTATTTCTTGTATAAGAAGAGGGTTTTCCTGCGGGTCTGAGTCCGGGGGATCTCCCCGAAAAACCCGCTCCTTCGGTCAGGCCCAGGTCCACTCTCTGAAAAGTCCGATCCCGCCGACAGGATCGCTTTTCAGGTTCGCACGGAGAACCCGCCGCCCCCGCTGCCGGAGGGCTTGATAATCCCCGAGGGCCTGGGCCCCGATCAAGGCGCCGAACGTGAAGTTCGTTTCAGGGACAGCCAGGTCACGGCGCGGTTCGTCGATGAGCTGGAGGACGAGGGCCTCGTCGGGGCCGCCCTTGTGGAGCTGGCCCGTGGAATGGAGGAACCGCGGGCCGTAGCCGAAAGTCGTCGCCAGCCCCGTCTTTTTCAGAAAAGCAAGGCGGAGGTCCTCGAGCGCCCGGCCCGTTCCAACCTCAGGAGCGAGGTAGGCTTGAAGGGCGATGTAATCCCCGGGCCTGACCTGGGCCAGCCACCGGTCGAAAGCCGCCCTGAGCGCGGCCGGGTCGTCTGTCGACGCGGCATCTCCGGGCTCCGACGACTTCGGGTCTGACCCCTCGCTTCGGGCCATCGCCTTCCTCGCCAGCTCCTTGGCTAACTCCACGTCCGGCTGGTCGAAGGGCTGGATCCCGAGGGAGGCTCCCGCCGCGGCAACGGCGATCTCCCAGCGGAAAATTTCCCGGCCGAGCGAGTAGGCATCATCGAGCCGGATCCGGATGACGGGGTGGCCGGCCTGCGCCAACGACTCCTCGAGCTCTTCGTTTCCCCGAGCCTGATCGCCGTCCAGGGCAAGCGAAACAAAGGTTCTGTCCGTGCCGTAAAGTCCGGCCGGGAGGACCGGTTCGCCTGTGACGGGGACGATCCCCTTTCCGTCCTTGCCCGTGCTTTCGGCGATGAGCTGCTCGAGCCAATCGGGGAAGCTCCGGAGCGAGGACGAGGTCAGGATGGTCAGCTTGTCCCTCAGGCGGGCGGTTTCGCCCAAGGCGGCGCCGAGCCGAAGGCCCGGCGCTTCCCCTTCCGGGACGTCCGGGGCATTGTCGCCGGCCTCGGCCCAGGCCCTCGCGAGGAGCCTGCGAATGTCCAGGCCGATGAGGGCCGCGGGGACCAGCCCGAACTCGGTTAAAGCCGAAAAACGGCCCCCGACATCGGGGTCGGCCTCGAAGACGCGCCGGAAATTCCTGTCCCGGGCCAGGGCCACAAGGGGCGTCCCCGGATCGGTAATGGCGATGAAATGGCGCCCCGGCGCATTCGTGACCTGGCTCATCCGATGCCAGAAATAGCGGAAGAAGGAGAGCGGCTCGATCGTTGTCCCCGACTTGCTCGAAACGATGAAAAGCGTCCGCGGGAGGTCGGCCATCCGTTCGACGGCCGCAACCGCCGCGGGATGGGTGCTGTCGAGGACGACGAGCCATGGGTATCCGGGCGCGCTGCCGAACGTCTTCTGGAAGACCTCGGGAGCCAGGCTCGATCCGCCCATCCCCAGCAGGACGGCGTGGGTGAATCCCTCGGCTTCGATCTCTTCAGCGAGGCCGCTGAACGCGGCGATCCGGGCCCCCATGATCTCGGGCAGGTCCAGCCATCCCAGGCGATGGATGATCTCCGTCGCGGGGCCGGACGGCCAGAGCGACGGGTCTTTGGCCCGGAGGCGGCGAAGGAAGCCGGCTTTCTCCCACGCCCGGATCCGTTCCTCCAAGCGCCCCTGGAACTCTCCGAGGCTGAACGTCTGGGAAAAGGGGACGTCGGGCCGAGCCGGCTGATCGGTTTTTCCCCGGCGCCGGAGCAGGTTCATGATTCTCCCCTCCTGCGTACTCTAGCAGGTTTGAGGGCCATCGACCAACACTTTTGATTCCCGGCCCGGCTCACGTCCAGCCGTGCTCGTAGCCGGTCTCGTACATGGCGACGATGTTCCCGGGAGGGGTCAGCGCCTGGATGTTGTGGCAGGGGGCCAGGATGTAGCCGCCGTCGCGACCCAGGATCCTGAGGTTGTCGAGGACCTCCTTTTTGACATCGCCGACCGTGCCGAACGGCAGGGTCTGCTGGTTGTCCATCCCCCCGTGGAAGACAACCTTGGTCCCAAAGTCCCTCTTCAGCCCTTCCCGTTCCATGCCGCCGCAGCGCCACTGGATGGGATTGAGGAGGTCGATGCCGGCCGCAATCATGTCCGGCAGGATCCGCCGGATGCCGCCGTCGTTGTGATGGAAAACGAAGGCCCCTCCCTCGTGGGACAGGTCGATGATCCGTTTCATCCCTGGGAGCAGGAATTCGCGGATGTGGCCGGCCGATAGCATCAGGTCGTTCTGGGCGCCCATGTCCTCGGCCACGTAGGTGAACAGGACCTGGCAGGGGATGGCCTCAAAGGTCCGCCGGGTGTCCTCGTAGGCGAGGGCAAAAAGCTTGCCCAGGCAGTAATGGACGATTTCCGGGTTCTCGACGAGGTCGATGAAGGCCTGCTCCGGGCCGCGGAGGTCCTTGTAGATGAGGAACGGCTCCGAACCGCCCCCCTGGACCGGGTACATCTCCAGCCCTCTGAGCTCGGTCGCGATGGACGCATAGTCCCACCAGTCGGGTTCGGGCCAGGCATAACTCCTCTCGATCTCGGCGACGGACCTGAAAGCCGCCAGCGGACTCGAGACGCACTCGTCATAAACGCCCGTCTCGTAGCGCATTTTCCGGTAGGCACGGCCGAAGGCGTCAAGCCCGGCCGGGAGGGCGGGGCCGACGTAGCGGGGAGCCGCCTTGATGACAAAGTCCACATGGAGCTTCTCGAGGGCTTCCCTCCGGCTGGCGCAGCCGAGGTGTCTCATGAGGCCGGCCACGGTCTCGTCGGTCCCCCAGAAATCCATGGGGACCCGGTCGGGTTTTTTCCTCCAGAAAACCGCCAGCCACCGCTCCCGGGGCGACATTGTCTCCTTGGGCATGAGATTTCTGTTCAGCGATGACGGCGAATCTTCGGTTTCATCCCGCTCCTTGGGCGATGTGGGCGTAGTACCTGTGGATGAACGGCTCCTGGACCTTGAAGGACCAGTGGACGTCCCTTATGTGGTTGGCCGCCGCCTCCCGATTCCCCTGACGGACGAGGTCGATGAGGGCCTGGTGCTCGCCGATGCTGGCCTGCTCCCATTCCTTGACGAACCCCTTGGACCGCGGGAAATCGTAGAGGCGTTTTTTCAGGGTGTTGACGATCCTGATCAGGTTCTCGTTGCCGCAGCGATTGAGGAACGTTTCGTGAAGGGCGAGGTTCTTTTCGTAGTAGAGGTCGAAGTCGTTGTCGTCGATGGCCTTGGCCATGGCGTCGTTCAGGGCCTGCATGGCGTCGACGTCCGCCGGCCGGATGCGGTCAAAGGCCTTGAGCAGGGCGATGCTCTCCAGGGCGCCGACAATATCGTAATAGTTCCGGATGTCCTCCGTGGACAGGACGTTGACGACGACCTTGCGCCGCGGCAGGATGGAGACGAAGTCCTCCATCTCGAGCTGGAGGAGGGCGTCCCGGAGAGGGGTCTTGCTGACGCCGAGCTTTTTCGACGTCTCTTCCATGTCGATCACCGAGCCCGGCCGGATCTCCCCCGTCCGCAGCTGCTCCCGGAGATACTCGTAGACCTGCTCCTTCAGGGATTTGATATTGAGAATGGGCTTTCCATCCATGGGGACGGCCTCCATCGGCTCCTAGGTTCGTGAAAATTAAGGATATGCAATTGTTCCGCCCGAGTCAATAGAACACGGGCTCCGGGAACTCGTCCCGCCCGTCGCCCGGGCCGGCTTCCTATTTCCTGACCGGAGGGGCGGGACGGGCGGGAGCCTTCGGCAGGGGCACCGCGATCTGGGTCGTGTATTCCGCCTCGATATTCTCGAAGAACAGGCCGAGGAACTGGCCGGGAGCAAGCGGCGGGATGGTCGCTTCGATATCGTAGGCCATGTCCGGCTTGAGTCCGGAAAGGTCCAGATAGCTCCCCAGGTAGGTTCGGTTGGGTGAATGGGGATAGACGCTGTTGTAGGCCTTTTTCACTTCGACCGGACTCCCGTTGATCTTGACGGCCACGTCCATGGTCTCCAGCGGGTCGGCGATGGATACAAAAAGGAGAAGCCGCCACGGGCCGAGCCACGGGGCCCGAAGGTCGTCCGCCGTGTAAGCGACGGGCCATTTTGTTTTTCTCTCCGCGAGCTGCCTGAAAACGCGGGACGGGATGGCGAGCTTGGCCCTGACTGTTCCCCCCTTGAAGGCCGGGTCGTAGCTCCCGACGCGCTGGAGCCGGCTGAAGGCCTTCCCGGCGAACCGGACCGTGAACGGGACCACGTCTGCTTTTTGCTTGAAAGGAAGGGGAACTCCGTTGACCGACACGGTCCGGGCGGTCTTCCCCGCCGGGAGAAGGACCAGGGCTTCCGAGCTCGTCCCCGTTTCGCCCGAGACCCCGCTCAGGACGAGCCGGCCGTTCTTGAAGACGAGCGAGCCGGTGGTGTTGAACAGCGCCGGCTCCTCGAGCTCTGCCGGGGCCTGGAAGACCTCGAAAACGCGCGCCTCCGCCCCTGCCAAGGGCAGGACGACCTCGCTTCCTGCCTTCCAGAATCCTTCGGCCGATCCGATGAGCTTCCCTTCCTCCGGATGGATCTCCCGGATGACGAAGCGACCGCCCTGAACGAGCCCGATCGACGCGTCGAGCCTGAAACGGGCCTCGACGCGGCCCGGGTTCGGGTTGAAGAGGAAAACAAAGCCGCGGCCGTCGACGATCGCCGCCGTCCCGTCCGGCCGGCCGACCATGGGCGGGCCGATGATCGGCCGCAGGGCGTGCATGTACCGGGCGTTCTCGTCCGTCCAGTCGAGCCAGCGCCGGAACCAGGCCTTGTCGTTTTCCGAGAAGGCCTTGAACTCCTCTGGGTCGCGGGCCGGGATGAAATCGATGACATGGTTAAACGGGGCCGTGCCGATCGACGAAAGAACGGAATACTTCCAGCCGAGATAGTCCCAATCTTTTGGCCGGAACCTATCGCGATGCATGTTCTCCTTTTCGTCCGAGCGCTCCGATTGGTGGGTCATGTAGCCGGGCATGATCTCGGGCGGGGCGAACCGCTCGACACGGTAGGTCCAGGCGGCGAAGCGTTGCCGGTCGGCCGACACCCGGTCCGTGTGCAGGTCCGGGAAGGCCCTGAAGCTCTCGGGCTGCTCGTCGGTGAGGGTGGGGTGAGGATAGGACCCGCCGAGCCACGTCCAGGGGCCGAAATTCTGGTACTGCTGGCGGCCGTCGATGACGATCTCGGGGGCCTCGCGCCGAAGCGTCTCCAGGATGCGGCGACAGCCGTACCACTGGGCGTACTTGCTCGAGGCGTTGTCGTAGGCGATCCACCAGTGGTCGAAGGAGAATCCGGCCGCGCCCGTCTTGCGGGCGAAGGCCAGGAGCTTCGCGATCCACCAGTCCTGGAAGCTGCGGTCCCCCGTGTCAGCCCCGGCGTGACCGCCGACCTTGTCCCCGGCCCATTTGGTCCATTCGGGTTTCTGGAGGAACGGGAGCGAGGGATAGGCATAGGCCATAAGCTTCAAGTTCTTCGAGGCCGCATAATCCAGCATCGCCTGGAGGCCCGGGGGGACGTCGTCGCGCGCGGGGTCCCACTCCCCCTTCCGGATCTTCTGGCCCAGGCCGAACCAGAGGATGTTCTCCCAGCCCCAGGCGTCGGCGTTGTCCTCGAGCCGGGAGAGCTCACGGTTGGCGGGCGTGTAGAGAAGGTGGGTCGCTCCGAGCTCGGCCGCCCGGCCCATGATCCGCTTGTACTCCTCGACTCCCTCCGGCGTCCCGACATCGACCTGGTAGTCGTTCTCGCACCAGGGGATGTGGACCCGGACCCGGCCCGGATAATAAAGAAGGAAGGACCGGACGCAGTCCGTCAGGGCGTTAACCTCGTTCGCGTCGATCGTCGGGACTTCGGCCAGGAGCTTTCCGTAATCCGCGACGAATTCCCATTCGGGAACAGCCTGAGCCGGGAAACGGACGCCGCTGAGCTCGTACAATCCGATGCAGAGGCGGTCCGAGGCGAAGGGGCCGTCGTCGGGCTTCCAGTCCATATCGGGGGCATAGGAGGCGGTGACGCTTCGCCCGTCGCGCTTCCAGGCCAGGAACGGGTTCTGGACGACGAAGAACAGGCCCCAGGACGGCGCGTTCGAAGCGGCCTCGTCGCCCCCGAAGCGGCAGAACGACCCCCACTTGCCGCCGGCGAGCTTGAGCTCATCGAGGACGGGAAGGCTCAGGGACGAGGAGAGTGGCGTGACCTCGTTGACGTGGAAGGGAGCACTCACGGCCGAGGTCAGGATGACCTGCTTGCTCAGGAACCCCCAGCCGGGGCGGAGCTCGTAGACGACCTCGATCGTATAAGGGTCCTGGGTGTAGCGATAGGTCAGCCGGGCCGGCTTCGTCTCGATCTCAGCCAGGCCCAAGGTCTCGACGGATATCTTCGTGCCGTCGATGGTCAGCACGGAGGGGTCCGCCGAAAGGACGATCTTCCTGTTCGCTTTGACTTCGGTGAGGGAAACAAGGCCGTGGTCGTTGAACTCGGCCTTGAGCAGACCGTTCTCGAGGGCGAGGGCGTTCTCCTGCGCCGGGAGAGAAGGCAGGCGGGCCGGCCCGGCGGCCAGCGGGACGGCGAGGGCGACAATGCCGAGGATCACGAGCGCGGAGGACTTCCGATCAAGGGCTTTCACCGGGATCTCCTTTGTATCGGTGGGCCGATGGCCGCTTTCACCGTCAGAGAGAAGATTAGTCCGAAGGGCCCCGAAAATCAACCGAAAGGAGCCCTTCCGTTGACGGCTATCTCCGGGGGTGTTAAGTTAGGGGTCCGATCCCGGAAGGAGACGCCATGAAGACAAAACCCGTTAGGCCCATCGTCATCGTCATGGTTATGGCCGGGACAATCCTCGCCGCGGGCACGGTCCGGGCCCAGAACAAGGCCGCCCTGGCAGACACGATGTTCCCCAAGACCCTAGTCGCCCCGAAGGTCGAGATCCGCGCTTACCCGTTTAACCTCAGGGACGTCCGGCTGCTCGACGGCCCGTTCAAGCAGGCCATGGAGCGCGACCTCAACTACATGCTGAGCCTCGAGGGCGACCGGCTCCTCCACATGTTCCGGGTCACGGCGGGCCTCCCCTCCTCGGCCCAGCCGTACGGCGGCTGGGAGAAGGCGGACGTGGAGCTGCGCGGCCATACGATCGGCCACTTCCTTTCGGCCTCAGCCCTGATGTTCGCGGCGACCGGAGACCCACGGATCAAGGCCAAGGCGGACGCCATCGTGGCCGGTCTCGCCGAGTGCCAGAAGGCCCTCGGCCCGAGCGGCTATCTGAGCGCCTTTCCGGAAACGTTCTTCGACCGCGTCGAGTCGGTCCGCCAGGTCTGGGCTCCGTACTACACGATCCACAAGATCATGGCCGGTCTGGTGGACATGTTCGAATTCTGCGGCAATGCCCAGGCCCTGGACGTTGCCGAAGGGATGGCCCGCTGGGTCAAATCGCGGACCGACAGGTCCGACCCCACCCACATGGAGCGGGTCCTGAGCTTCACCGAGCAGGGCGGGATGAACGAGGTTCTGGCGAACCTCTACTCGATCACGGGCAAGGCCGAATATCTGGCCACCGCCCGCCGCTTCGACGAGAGGCATTATACCGAGCCCCTCTCGCGGTCCGAGGACAGGATGAAGGGCGAGCATGTCAATTCGTTCATCCCCAATATCATCGGGTCGGCCCGCGAATATGAAATGACGGGCGACCCGGCGCTCTACGGGATCACGACCTTTTTCTGGAACCAGGTCACGGGCGCCCGCTCGTTCGTGACAGGCGGGACGAGCGACAACGAGGCCTGGGAGACCGACCCCTTCCAGATCTGCGACGAGCTCGGCAGGAACAGCCACGAGTCCTGCTGCACCTACAACATGCTCAAGCTCACCCGCCACCTCTTCAGCTGGGAGGCGGCCGCGAAGTACGCCGACTACTACGAGAGGGCCCTCTGGAACGGAATCCTCCCCACCCAGAACCCGGACGACGCCATGCTGATGTATTACGTTCCGATGATGCCGGGGATGTTCAAGACCTTCATGAAGCCGTTCGACTCGTTCTGGTGCTGCACGGGGACGGGGATGGAGAATCACGCCAAGTACGGCGACAGCATTTATTTCCATGACGGCGCGGGGCTCTTCATCAACCTCTTCATCGCCTCCGAGCTCAACTGGGCCGAAAAGGGCCTCAAGGTCCGTCAGGAGACGCGCTTCCCCGAGGAGCCGAAGACGACCCTGATCGTCTCCGCATCCAGGCCGGTCGATCTCGCCCTCCATATCCGGATCCCCGGCTGGATCGGGGACGGCGGCTTTATGAAGATCAACGGGCAGAAGCTCGCGGAGTTTTCGAGCTCGGCGAGCTACCTGACGGTCAGGCGGGTCTGGAAAAACGGCGACAGGATCGAGATCGCCCTGCCCATGGATCTCCGGCTCGAGAGGCTCCCGGACCGGCGTGACATCGCGGCCATTCTCTACGGGCCGATCGTCCTCGCGGGCGCGCTGGGAGGCGCCGAAGGGCTGACCCCCGAAAAGGTCTCCGGCCTTTACGGCCCCGAAGGCGATCCCGTCGCGGTCCCCACGTTCGAAGGCAAGAATGACGCGCCGCTCATAAGCTGGATCAAGCCCGTGGCCGGAAAGCCCCTGACCTTCGAGACCGTGAACGCCGGCAAGCCGAACGACGTCACCCTGGTCCCTTTTTACAAGCTGTTCGGCCAGAGGTATTCGATCTACTGGGAGCTGACCAAGCCGCCCCGCCGACCGAGATAATTGAGATAATGGGGTTGGGCCTCAGCAACTTATTTATAATAAATGAAATAATCAAATATTTGGGGCGCTTTTTGACCTTAATTCTTCTTTTTTGGGGCGCGAGTTCAATAGTGAAGTGCAACACTTGGGGTAGTTTTTTAGGGAGGTGCTATCCTAAGTGCCAATGGGAGAACACTATAGACACCTGAGGGTGAGGCAGCGGGAACAGCTGGCGAAGATG